>Ga0070746_10001201_pt1 | contig 15574 bp, 32 predicted proteins | sample VirMetDEL_Mar_21_FD_77016 | JGI IMG/M metagenome (GOLD analysis project Ga0070746, IMG submission 77016) | Aqueous microbial communities from the Delaware River and Bay under freshwater to marine salinity gradient to study organic matter... | ecosystem: Environmental > Aquatic > Marine >... | reverse complement strand
TTACAGTTTGTAATGAAGTATTAGAAATACAACGTTTGCTTAATTTTTTATTAGAAAATAAAAGGGAGCAAGATGAAATCGTTATATTTTTTGATACTAAAAATGGTTCTAAATCTATAGAAGACTTCTTAAGAGCAAAAAGTGTTAATAAAGTTTCATTTAGATGGATGGGTTATCACTTTGATGGCCATTTTGCTAATATGAAAAATGCCCTCTCAGAAGCTTGCTCTGGTGATTATATCTATCAAATTGATGCAGATGAAATGATCTCAGAATATGTAATGAAATTATTACCTCAAGTACTAGAGCAAAATAATGTTGATGTAATAAGAGTACCTAGAATCAATACAGTAGAGGGCTTGACCTCTGAACATATTCAAAAATGGGGATGGGTAGTAGATGATAAAGGTTGGATCAATTTCCCAGACTATCAATGGCGAATTTATAAAAATTCCCCAGAAATAAAGTGGAAAAATAAAGTTCACGAGGTAATTGATGGGTATAAAACAATGTCACATTTACCATCAGATGTAGAATGGTGTTTACTTCATCATAAAGATATTAAGAGGCAGGAGAAACAAAACGCTTATTACGAAACCCTATGAAAGTAAGTTTTATTTTTGCCTATACAGGAGAATATTGGTCAACACCAATTTCATTAGTTAATGAATTTGAATATAGAGGCTGGGAAACTGAAATTATATCAATTGGAAATAATGCAACTGGGTATTATCACGATAGTCAATTAAAAAAATGGATTGAATCAAATCCAAAAACTGATATGGTCATCTTTATGGATTGGGGAAGATTTGATTCACCTTATTTAGATAAAAAATACATCCCAGATGCATACTGGGTACAAGAATCCGGTGATGATCCTCAAAATTTTGAAAGAAATTATCCAAAAGCTAATCGATTTCATTTAACCTTAACTCCAGACCACGATTCATACTTAGAATATAAAAAACGAGGTATTAATTCTATTTGGTGGACACATTTTGCTGATACTATGATTCATACTCCTCAATTAGTAGAAGAAAAATATGTTGCTGTATCATCTCGTGGCCGAGGTGGTAGTCAGTTTTTAGATACTTTAGTTGAGCACGGAGAAGGTGCTATTGATAATACTAGTGGATGGATGGCTGAAGAACATAGTAAGTATTTATGTTCTGGTATGATGGTTGTCCAAAATAGTAGATGGGGTGAGATAACTCGAAGAATTTTTGAAGCAATGGCTTGTGGTCGATTAGTATTAACTGATCGATTAAATAACAGTAAAAAATTACAAGAATTATTTAAAGAAGGGGAAGAAATTGTTTTTTATGACGATATTATAGATTGTGTTAATAAAATAAATTTTTACGCAAATAATAAAGAAGAAAGAGATAGAATTGCTTATAATGGTAAAAATATTGTACATAGTCAACACACCCAAGTACACAGAGTGAATGAAATTTTAGAACAATGGACCAAAGACTCCCACTAAGTATAGGAATTTTAGCCTGGAAATCAGGGCAAACCCTTGTAGATACTTTAACAACCTACTACCAAAATGGATTATTGGACATATCTTCAGATATAAAATTATTCTTTCAAGAATTTAGTGAAGAAGATAAACAAATTGCTGAACACTTCGGGATTGAATATATACCCTCAGAAACCAATGTAGGTATTGGGAATGCTTTTATTCAATTGGCAGAACAAGCTCATCATCAAAACTTTTTAATTTTAGAGCACGATTGGAAATTAATTGAAGGAGTTGAGACTACTTATAAAAGACTCAAAAATGGTATTGATGCTCTTAATCGAGGTATTGTAGCTATACGTTACAGACATAGAAAACACCCAGGATACCCCCATTTTAGTGAAAAATATGTGGGAATTAATTTTGATTATTTTGATCCTGAAATTCAAACCCAATCAAGTCATTTATTAGACTCAGTCCACTGGATAGATAATCCTGAAGAAAAATTCCCACAACAAATCAATAAACTTGATTTTCACTATGAAAATTATTATGTTGCTGATTCATCAGTAGCAAATTGGACAAACAACCCAGGTTTATATAAAACTCAATTTTTCATTGATACTCTTAAACCATTTACTGGTCAAGGTATTGATTTAGAAGGTAAAATTAGTTACTGGTGGGCTCGACAGAACTATTTAGTAGCACACGGAGAAGGATTATTTAAACACGAAGATTTTTATAAATACGGAAGATGAAAATCGCCCTTTTATTGTCAGGTTTAGCCCGAAAAGTAGAAGAAGGTTATAATGAGTATTGGAAACACGTTATAGAAAGTAATGATGTTGACGTTTATTTACATTATTGGGAAGATGCTGAATATAAAAGGGTTTTAGATTTTTATCAACCAAAAAAATATATTTGTGAAAAACCTGTTGACTTTAGTCAATATAAAATAGGTGTTGAATCTCCTAATGATCCTTTAGCTAGACCTGTTGAAAAATATAATGTTGCAGGAAATTATTATAGTTTACCTATGATTTATGGGTGGCAACAAGTTTATAATTTAATAGAAGGTGAATATGATTTAATTATTAGAAGTCGATATGATTTAGGTTGGGAATCTCCTTTAAATTTAGCTAAAGTTGATTCTAATTATATTAATATTAGTAATCAACATTGGCCTAATAGTGAAATACTTGATGATAATCTAACTATTTTAAATCAAAAATTAGGAGATAAATTATTTAAAAATATTTTTAATGATTTTATTACTCTAATTCAAAATAAAGGAATAATTAATTTTGCAGAAAAAAATTATACTGATCTAATACTAGAAAAAGATCTATATAAGTATGTCATAAAAAATAATAACATTCAGTTTAAATTACTAAGAGAATTTAAAGTATGGTATTAGGAAAACAAATTGCTTGTGTTACAGCGTGTTATTTTGGTAGACGAGATAATAATCATCCAGCTTACCAACAAGATCCTTTATTTTATTTAAAAACACATCTTAAATATTTACCTAAATCGATAGATAAAATTTATTTTATTTGTACGGGACAAACTCAAAAAAACTTAAAGATACTTGATAACCTAGACAAATCAGAATTCAATAGAGAATTTGAAATTTTAACTAAAGAAAATTATGGTGGGTCCTATACAGGTTGGGAATATGTTTTAAATAAAATTTATAAAGATTTTGATTTAACTATTTTAATAGAAGATGATTACATAATAAAATCAAATGAAGAAAAACTAGTTGAATATTTTATAGAAGAACCTAATTTATTTTATTTATGTCAATTATGGAGTAATTCTCCATATAGAATTGGGAATCAAATTATTGAAGGCCACGCAGCAATTTCTAATGGCGTTATTAATAATCTTTTATATAAAGAAGCTAAAGAAAAAAATATTCATTTTAAATTAAATTATGCTGAAAATTCAAATAAACTTATAATGTTTGAAAATCAAGCTACTTTTTTAGAAGATTATAAAGAAAAAGATTACCTAATAAAAGACATAACAGAAAAATATAGTTCCCCATTTAATTCAGACTCAATAAAAGTAATGGAATATGGAAATCATTTAGGTGATAAAATCTTTTTACCTATTACCCAAAAATATATTAATGATGAAAATAATTAGCGCTTACCTTTGGGCTTTTAAAAACTTTGAATCAGGTATAAAATCACTAAAAAGTGTTAGGCAATTTTATCCTGATGCTGATCTTTTTATCAATGTTGATTATGAAGGGGACTTTATTAATTACAGACAACGTGGTTTAGAACTAGAGGCACATATATCAAGAAACAATTTTCAATTAGGTTATTGTGGTAATTTTGGTAATGTTAATGTTGGAAGAGATTGTTGGGATAAAGAAGCCACATTTGAATGGTTTAGGGGTTTTTACGAAGCTTGTAAAAAAACTAATTCCAAATACATTATTTTATTAGAAGAAGATGATTTTGTTTTAAAACCTTTATCAATCTGTGAATTTGAATTTAGTTGTGCTATTCATCCTACAGACCCAAGTCCAACAGGTAGATATAGAAAAAATTTTATTAATGAACAATTCTATAACTACTCAAGAGATTTTGGAGGCACAACTGAATGTCCAGGTTATGCTTCAGGTGGAGGAACAATTATTAATAGAGAAGAGTTTATATTAGCTTGGGATAAGTGTAAAAATTATTTATTTGAGCATTATGATAAAATGGTCGAAATCAATAAGATTATTGGTTGGATTGATTTTAGTTTACAATATGTAATGATGTTAGGAGGGTATAAGATAATTCAAAACCCCTATTTATGTGAGCATTGGGAAGTTCCTGTTGGCTGGGAAGATTTTGAAATTATAACAGGTTTAAAAGATCATAATTTAATATCAATATAATGCTTCATATAATAATTCACACTTTACCTTATGAAATGAACGCTTTGGAACAGACTATGATCCAATTAAAGCGTAATAGTAAGTACCTAACTCCTGACCAAAAAGTAAGAATTGAAGTAGTATTAAATGCTAATTTAGTTGATTGGAAACAATCAAAAATAAATCTAGGTTTTTTTGCTGAGAACTATAATAAAATAATTCGTATTAACGAAGATTGGGCTGAGTGTATCCTTCGAATCGATACTATAAACGAAATACTAGGTTGTAATGATTTAAGACGCCAGACATTTAGAAAAACAGATGCTGAGTATGTTATGTATTTGGATACAGATGTTATCTTTAATGACACTTTATTAGCAAGAATATTTTTTAGTATTAATACTATTCCTGAAGAATATTTTATCCTTACTCCTCAGATTACAAGATTATGGGATACAACTTGGGATAAGATTAGTAATGAGAAATTTTTTAATGAAGAAGCCTCTCATCACAATTACTTTAGTCGAGATCCTTACAAATCAACTTGGGATAACAACGATGTGAGTTTAAAAGTAATTGATGGTTTTAAATTTGCTGGTTGGGGAACTGTTATACCTACAAAATTAGGTAAATTTATTGATATTCCTAATGCTTTGGGTCCTTATGGTTTGGATGATACTTATATAATGTTTGCTTGTGATATTATGAATAAACATAATTACAATGTAAAACAGTACGTTATTGAAGGTGAAATTGTTTGCGAGAATAACCTATTTAGCTTGCCATATTTTAAAGAATTCATTATCTTGATAGACAAGAAATCCGAATATACAGAACAAGCACATAATAATTTCAATAGCGAGCTAAATAAATTTAATGAACGACTTATTAATAGGTAACCTTACAAAGTATACTCCAGATAAGATTAAAAATTGGGTTGAATCAGCTAAAGAACATTTTCAAGGCAAGATTCTAATAATTGGTTACGAATTACCAGACGAAACAATACAATATCTTCAAAATCAAGATATTGAAGTTATACTAACTCAACCTTTAGGTTATCATATAGTTGTACAAAGGTTTTTAGATATTTACACTTATTTATTAAACAATAAAGGATATAGATATGTCATTGTCACTGATGTAAAAGACGTATATTTTCAAAGAGATCCTAGCAATTTTTTAAGCAGAAATCTTATTGGTAAATATAAAATTGTTGTAGGTAGCGAAGGAATTCTTTACAAAGATGAAGATTGGGGAAGAGATAATCTCCAAAAATGTTATCCCCATCTTTATGAAGTAAATAAGAATAAAAAAATATACAACGCTGGCACTTTTGCTGGTGAAGCAAGTTATATTAGAGATTTAGCATTCTATGTTTTCCATTTAAGCTTAGTAGGCTTACAATTTGATCCACAACCTGACCAAGCAGCATTTAATATTATTCTAGGTTTGCACCCTTGGAAAGATATTACACAGTTTTCTAGTATGAATATTGGTTGGTGTGCTCAATTAGGAACAACTTTAGACCCAAAAATTAAAGAAAAATATAAACCACTATTAAAAGATTACGCACCAGAGATTAAAGATAATAAAGTATATACTCAGTTCGGTGAACTATTTTATTTAGTCCACCAATACGACCGTTTACCAGAATTTACTAAATAATATTTATCAGTATGTCTAAAACTGCTGAAACGGATATCCCTCTCTCTCTTCGAATTGTATTTGACGAAATAGAAGATATAGAAGTTTTAAAACAAAACGAAGAATTTTTGGAATTAATACACAGAGGGGCTGTTGCTGCTATAAAACAAGCAATTAGAAAAAATAAAAGTGAATGTATTTTGTTTCAAATAGAAAATTTAAATCTTAAAATTAAAATTAAAAAAAGTCAATATAAAGCTATTATAGACAGCTGCATTAAGTACTACGAGTTAATAGAAGATTATCAGACTTGCCAAAAATTAGTACGTGTTAAAGAAAGAATATGAGTGATTCTCAAGAAATATTAAAATTATTTACAGATATATTAAAAGTAGATCTACAAGTTGAAGCTGAGGAATTAAGTGAACAAGAAAGAGAAAAAAAGAATTTCCTACTATTTGTAGATAGTTATAGAACAGCTGTAATTCGTTCTAATGGTTTACACGAAGCTTATGGTATTGATCTTTGGAACTATGAAGATTTGTACGCAAAATCTTTGGAAGGCCTAATTTACTTAGCGTTTCCTGAACCTGTTGCTGAACTAGTTTTATGGTATGTATATGAACATTCATTGGCTGAAGATGATGACGATAGAACTGTTACAGATGAAGACGGAAATATATATCTGATTAAAACATCAGAGGAATTATATGATTTAATATTAAAAATGGAAATTAAATGATGAATAAAGAGTGTTTGTCTTGTGGTGAAATAATTAATCCAAAACGCTTAGAAATATTACCCCACACAAAATATTGTGTAAACTGCAGTGATTCTGCACCTAAAAAAGCACTTACGTTCCAATATGGCGAAGGAGATCATAGTTACACAGATATAGTTATTGTTGAAGAAAATGAATATAAAACACTAATGGGTAAATCATCTAAGTATGAAAAACCAAAAGTGTTAGAAGATACTGATTACGAAAATGATGATAAACAAGCTGATAGATTAAGTAAAATTAACATTGGAAGAATAGAAGGAGATATATAAAAATGCCAAAAGCTAAACCACTAACAAAGGAACAAATAATAGCTTCAATGTCGCAAACTAAGTCAAATAGAGCGGCAGCGAGATGGTTAAATGTTTCTTACCAACACTATAAAAAGTGGGCTAAACTATATCAGGGTGATGATGGTAGAACACTATTTGACATCCATTACAATCAAAAAGGTAAAGGCATCCCTAAATTCTTAAAAAACAGTAACAAAATTCCTGCATTAAATGATTTACTAGAGGGTAGAGTACCAATGACAAACTTTAGCCCTGAAAAAGTAAAGAGACGTTTATTTGAAGAAGGGTATTTAAAAGAAGAATGTAATATATGTGGATTTCAGGAAAGGCGAGTATTAGATTATAAAGTACCAGTAATCTTACATTTTAAAGACGATAATAAGAAAAATTGGCGATTAGATAATTTAGAAATGCTTTGTTATAATTGTTACTTTTTAACTGTAGGTAATATTTTTACTACGAAACAAATTGAACAGATGGAAGAGCATAAACCTATTAATAGTGGTGATGAACCTAATTGGCAATTAGATGATTATCAATTACAAAGAATGAAAGAGTTAGGATTGTATGATCCAACTAAAACAGATGATGATTTAGATATAATTTCTCATTTATGAAAAGTAAAAAACACGAGCGAATAACTAAGGATTACCAAAAAGTCAAATCAAAACATTTAGATAATTTAGCATCTAAAATGTTAGAACAAGACCAAAAAAATGAAATTCTTAGAAATAAAAAAACAAAGGGTAAATTTTTAGACAACTTTTAAAGTGATAAAACTCTCAGTAGATACAATTGAAGAATTTGAACAATATCTTAAAGATAATGATTTACAAATAGCTAAAACCATTATTAAAGTTATTGAAGAAAATCTTTCAACTAAAAAAAGATTTATTCCTGTCTTTGAAATTGAGGTTGTCCTCGAAAATGATGTTTTAGATATTACACTGGATAGGAAAAATTTTATAACAACCCTTGAAACAAATTTATTAATACTTGAGAGACACGAACAATATGAAACCTGCTCTAATATTTTAAATCTAATAAATCAACTAAAAATCAAATCTATAATCAATGAAGCAGAATAATCACAGAAACTCAGCCAGACAAACATACGAATGTTTTCAAGAATGGTTAGCTTGGGGTAAAACCAAATACCCAGAACTTAGAAAAAAACGTAAAAAGCCTCAACAAAACTCTTTATTTAATTATTTTGCAGATTCAGAACTCAATGATTGAACTCTTTTTTAGTCTATCTGAAGAAGAATTAGCTAGTATGATGGAGTATAATCCTAGAATTATTCATACTATGTGTATTGGACTTTCACTTGAATTTAACGAAATAGAAAATGAAAAGAATATTAGTAATAGGGGAATGTTGCACTGATGAGTTTGTTTATGGTGAAGTCAACCGATTATCTCCAGAAGCACCTGTACCTATTTTAAAACCTATTGAAATGGTATCAAATTTAGGTATGGCTGGTAACGTTTCTAAAAATATAGCAGCATTAGACCCTGAATGTGAAATTATTTTACAACATCAAGATGAATTAATAGTAAAACGTAGGTTTGTTGAAAATAAGTCAAACCATATGTTTCTTAGAGTTGATGAAGGAGAAAATAATATAAAACCCTTAGAATGGGGGTATTATATGGATTCTTTTATTGCTCAAGCTGATGCTGTTATTGTAAGTGATTATAATAAAGGTTATTTAACAGCGGCTCATTTAAAAGAAATTGCTCGCAAATCAAAACTATCAATCTTAGATAGTAAAAGAGATTTAACGGATGATATTGTAAAAGATTTTACATTTATCAAATTAAACGAAAGCGAAAGAAATAGAAATTTACATCTATCTCATAGAGGAATTATAACCACAATAGGATCTAAAGGGGCTATTTATGATGGCGAATTAATCCCCCAAGAAAACCCCCAACAAACTATTGATGTCAGTGGGGCAGGTGATACTTTTGTCGCTGCTTTTATTCTTAGTTTTTTGGATAATTTAGAGGTTATACCTTCAATTGAATTTGCTAATGAGATGGCAGGTGAAGTTGTATCAAAAAGAGGAGTTGTAACACCAAATAAAAATGGAAAAGTACACACAAGTATTTAAAACATCAGATGGCATCAAAACCACTTGGGTTTGGGATAAATCTATTGCTAGTAAAGGACCAGTTTCAGTAGAAATTGATTATCCTAAAAATTTTAAAAATTTTGAAGAAGAACAAGAAGAACTCCCAGCTACTAAACGTCAATACTTTGATGAAGTAGAAGGATATTATGTTGGTTATCAAACCGCTAAAAGAAAAGGTATAATTTAATGATTCTTGAAAAAGAAAAAGTATTCTTTTATCATTTACCTAAAACGGGAGGAACTGCTATAGATAAATTTATAGCAGAATACTTTGGTTACTCACCTTATGCTATCAATACTTTCCACTGGGGCTTTATTCAGAAAAACTTACCACAAAATGGAAGTATGGCTTGGACCATTCAAAATGTGGTACATTTACCTTATGTTGCCCAATTAAAATTAGCAAAAGCTGGTAAGATTGTAGTAGATAATAGTTGGAAAATTTTTACAGTTGTTCGAAATCCTTATTACAGATTGTCCTCAGAAATGGTTTGGCAAAGTTACTTAACAAGACCTGATAATTACTATACTGTAAGAACTCATAAAGAGAGACAATTTTTGTTTAATGAGAGTCAAAATTATTTTTTTAATAATGATTTTCAAAATAATGATTGGTTCAATCATAGAAAATCTCAGAGTAGTTTATTAAATGGTACTGAAGAACATCCAAAGTGTAAAATTTATAAGTATGAAAATGATTTATCATTTATCTTAATAGAGGAATTTAATTTTGATAAAAATTTCAAATTAAAAAGAGAAAATGATGAAGCAATAAAATTAAATGTTCCTAAACTAAAATATGAAACACTTTGGACAAGAAATTTTATAGAAAATTGTAATAAATGGTATGAAAAGGATTTTGAAAGATTTGACTATCAGATGTTAAATCCTATGGATTATCCTCAATTTTAATGTATTTATCAATATAAACTTAAAAGTTATGTGGTCACCGGGTAGAATAGGTAATACAAGTAATTATGCAACACAGGACATACATCCTGGGATTGCTCCGTTAAATGCTCCAAAAAATAATCCTACTATTAATTGGGAAAAAATCGAATTTTATAAACAAGCTTGGCAAAAAGGAAATGCTGCCGTTCTTGAAGATTTTTTTGATGAGCAATCCGCTTTAGATCTATGGTCTTATTATAGAAATAAACCAGATTACGATTATGACTTAGCAGTATTCCCGGATCATTTTGGTGAATATGATGAGGGCGCTTACCCTCTCTATAGATGCAAACCAGGTGATCCTTCAATTCCAGAAAGAGAAGCATACTCAAGAAAAATTAATGATGAAGGAGGTTTTTCATATATCTACAGACGTACAGAAGATTATCATCCTTTATTGAATGTATTTGAAACACCGGAATTTATCAATAAATTAGAGTACATAACTGGGTATGAAAATTTACAATTTACCTGGGATATGACTTTTGTATCTAATTATGGCCCTGGTCATTACAATGGTCCTCACACTGATGGTATGAATGGTAGAATTGCTTTTGTATTTCACTTATCAAAAGATTGGAGGCCTTGGCAAGGTGGTTTGTTTTTAAGAATGGATAATAATTGGGATAGAGCAACTGCTGTTATATCGCCAAGTTTTAATAAATTTGCAATGTTTAATGTTTTTGGTGATGGCTATGGAGCACCTCATTTAGTTACTGAGGTAGCTCAAGGTTGCAATAATAGACGCATCAGTTATACTGGTTGGTATCAATAATGAATATATCTTTTGAAAATAAATTTATTTGGTGGGCAGCACCTCGTTGTGCATCAAGACAAACTGCTACAATATTAGGTCCCTTTAGATTTTGGACACACTACCCAGATGCACCTGCAATGGAAGGTTGTTTATATAATCAATTTATTGACCCTGAAAATCCTAATATTCATAACTTTTCTCCTTATACACATAATGCAGATATACCAGAAGGTTTTGATCCAACAGGGTATGATCTAATCATTAATGTGAGAAATCCCTATTCGTGGGTTGTTAGTTGTTGGCACGCTGAGTTTAATGATATGTTCAGTAATCCAGATGCCATTGCACTTCCATTTGATGAGTTTATAAAAAAAAGACCAGATTATTGGTGGGAAAATCAAGAAGATACAACAGACATCCAGTGTAAAAAACATAATTTAACCCCAAATTATTTAATCAGATTTGAATCATATCTTGATTCAATTTTAGCACTTCCTTTTATTCAAACTAAAATTGACCATCCCGTTGTTCAGTCTTGGATTGAAAATACAAAAGTTGTATCAGAACGTTTATCTTATAGAGATAATTATCGACCTGAATTAAAATGGAAAAATTATACTGAATATTATACCAAAGAATTAGCTGATATTGTATATGAAAAGAAAAAAGGTTATTTTGAATTCTTTGGTTATGATAGAGACAGCTGGAAATGAAGATAGATAATATCTATATTATTAGTTTAGATAAAAGTAAAGAATATATTACTAAGGTTAATTTATATCTAAATACTTTAAACATACAAGAACCAAAACCGTCTATTACTTTAGGAGCTTTTAAAGGAGATAAAGTATTAGAAGTATTAACAGCTCTAGAAAGATATAAAAATTGGTGCCTTCCAGATTCAACAAATGGTTGGTGGAATAGAGATGTAACCAAAGGTGAAATTGGAGGTATTATTTCCCATATAAATTTTTGGTGTGATTTCTATTACTCAGATAAAGAGGTTGCTTTGTTTTTAGAGGAAGATTTTAAACCTGAGTTTCATAAAGTTTGTTGGGATCCATTTAATGAAATTAAAAATTATAATTGGGATTTAATTTATTTAGGACGTCATTTACAAGCAGGTTATTTTGATAATGAAATTGGATTTAATTATTTTACTGAACCTGGTTATTCATATCAATCACACGCTTATTTGCTAAGTAAAACAGGTGTTCAAAAATTAATAAATTATTATTTACCAATTTTAACAAAAAACCTTATAGTATCAGATGAATTTTTACCTGCTACTTATACTGAACACCCTAGAGAAGATATTAATAATTTATATCCAAAGAAATTAATCAATGCTTTAGCATTAAGAGCAGATATGATAGCTCAAACTGATTTTGAAGGATCTGGATTTAGTAGAACGGATCCATCTTTTATTACTTAGCGTGATCTGTTAAGATAAATTTTATACATTAATAAAATGAGTGTAGTAAAGGAAATAAAGGAAGCAATAGCGGATCATAAAGTTGAATTACTCAATCCGAGTCGTGATTACCGTCAAGGTGAAATTGTTTATATGAGAGGATACATTGATGGTTTACAAGCATTTTTAGAAACATTAGAAGAAGAAAAATTTAATTTTATTTTAAATTAAAATGTTAAAAAAAATCTCAACTATAGAAAATTTTGAAATCTATCACGAGGATTTAGATCAATGGTTCAGTGTAGAATTAGAAACTGACCACGAAAATTATGATGAGCAAATTATAACAATAGAAGATGGTTTCGGGAATAATGTCGAAGACGATGAGTTATGGGATGAATTAACTAATCAATTTGACGATGAATATAATCAAGACTATGAGTGAAATAGAAGAACTATTACATAAAGCAGAAAATAAAGGATTCAGAGAAGAAGTAATCAATGAAGCTCTATCAATAAAACAAACAAACCCAGGTTTGGATTTAACTGATAGATACTATATGGCTTATTATAAAGTAAAGAAAAAATACAAAAATCAATGAAATTTATATTAATGTTAGATATGCTGGTTTTGCTATTAGTTTGTTATAACTTTTTTCAAATCAGTATTCTTAGAAAACAAATCGAAGAATTAAAAAATAAAAACGAAAAAAAGCAATTAATAAAAGGATGAGTAATATTATAGTAATATGAACCGCTTGTCTTCCTGAAGATTTTTCATTAAATTTATTATTAATAAATAATAAATAACTACCCCAAACCAAAAATTAGAATGCCCATATGTTATTGTGAAGGTTCTGTTTCAAGAACATATAAGAAAGTAAAAGAGGCCCTGAAAAAGGGAGATATGGATGTTGTACGAGATTTATGTGATTTAGGCATTTTGTTAGTAGCTCAAGAAAGATATAATGAGAATCGAGATGTTGATTATCCATTAGATGGTGTACGAATAGGATTATGGTTAGAGAGATTTTGGTATACTTTAGAAAATAATGATCTTCTTTTAGAATAATTTGGAGGGGCAAAGCCCCTTTTCGTATCTTTAAAATAAAAAACAGGTTATGGCAAAGACAGTAAAGTTGAAATATGATTTTGACACTAGTCGTAGTTGTGAAATTAAACATATGGGGAAATGGTATAGAGTTACCTCAAGACAATTTCGTAGTTATGATGGTGAAAGACGTATTTCAATACCTGTTAGTTTTGACAAAAATGATTATGAAAGTTATGAAGGACCTATTTACTTATTCGCAACGAATAATCTTGTGGAATCAAAAAACACAAATAAAATCATTTACACCTCTGAAGGAGACCCAAGAGACAAAAATAAAGTCAATCGACGACCCTATTAATTGTAGAGTTGTTTACCCTCCTAATTGGGGTAAAAAAAGAGACTTTAATCAATGGGCAAATCGTCTACCAGATAATAAATTCTAATTTATTTTTCGTATATTTATTACCACAATTTAACGTTTGGTAAAATGGCAACACGTGCACTTATTGGCTTCATCAATTTAGATCCAGCAGAATTAATTGCTACTTATAATCACTATGATGGTTATCCTGAAAACTTAGGTAAAGCACTAGAAACCCACTATGATGATACTGTTAAAGCAAAACAAATTGCTGAGTACGGTTACATTTCTTACATAGACCCAGAAACAGGTAATATTGATGCCGCTCGTAAAGAAGCTCCTTCACGTGTTAATTTAATGGTAGGTTGGGAAGATGCTATGTATGAAATTGCTAAAGAAATTGACTCATATGGAGCTGATTATGCCTATATCTGGAATGAAGATGAAAGTGATTGGGTTACTATTAAACACTATGGTGTTAGATCTACGTTTGATCAATTAACTAATGCTCTCCAATCATATCAGGGTGAATTTGGTGATAATATAGCTGATTTACCAGCTGCTCCAGATCAAGTTGGTGAGTCTTACATCTCTAAATGGGAAGATTATATTAAAAAATAACCCATTATTGTTGAATCAATAATTATTTTATGAAAATAAAGGTGAATCAAGTTCGTAATAACGAATTGATCAATTCTATTGAAATGAATCTCCCAGACGATATGGAGTATATTAAAGAGGTTCATTTGTGTTTACAAAAACAATGTAAGGATTCACAAATTAATTTTTATTGGGGTAATAATTTCATTTTAGGAAGATCTCCCAACCAAGCAGCAAAAATCCGTCGAAAAATCTTACAAATTTATAATCACAAATTCAAAGTTGCAGTATGACCTTAAATGATCGCTTGGATAAACCCGAGAAGAAAAAATATAAAATTATTAAGGAAAAAAATAAATTTATAATTACAATAAACGGTAATAGAGTATTCAACTCTAAAAGTAAAGAAAGCTGTATAAATTTTTATAGAACACTCACCAACTTCCCATTCAGGAACGATTTTGAGTTTAACTATGAAGAATTTGCTTACTTATGAGCAATCATAAGAATAAAATATATCATATTGGCCCCTTAGCTGATACTGAAATACTAGAATTTTTTAATACTCTTAGTAGTAAAGACAAAAGATTATATTGGAGACGTTTGGGTTATAGATATGATTATAATACATTTGTCTCGAGTAAAGTTTTAGTTATCGAAGCATATAAAAAGTGGATAACTCATAAAATATGGGGACCAAAAAATAAAAGGGACGCTTAAAGCGCCCTTTTTTTATTGTTGTCTATTATTAACAGTAGTAGCTACTATTTGATTATACTGTTCTACTGACATTCTAGTTCTAGTATGAATTTCAACGTAATCGTCAAATATATAAACTTGTCGTTTCATAGTAGGTGTTTCACTTATTTGGTGTGTAACATAATTAGAAGACGAACACGCTGTCATAACTGCTACAACCCCAATTAATAAAAGTTTTTTCATAGTAAATGTTGTTTTTAGGGTTAATTTTATATCTATAAATATACGTCGTCACATTAGAGTAACCAACTTTTAGAAAGAAGTAATATATGTGGATATACGATTTGGAGATTAGAATCCTGTTTCGTACATTTATCCCGTTAATAATTAATTAATTAAGGTTATGGTTATTGAAGAACAGGTTTTTTGGAAGGATGGTTTTGAGGGTAAAGCCGAAGGGGGTATTTTCTTTCGATCATTCGAACTTAATAAGTTTCTACGTGGTGTAGAAGAAGATCGAGGCGAGGTTGTAG
>Ga0070746_10001200_pt1 | contig 15587 bp, 2 predicted proteins | sample VirMetDEL_Mar_21_FD_77016 | JGI IMG/M metagenome (GOLD analysis project Ga0070746, IMG submission 77016) | Aqueous microbial communities from the Delaware River and Bay under freshwater to marine salinity gradient to study organic matter... | ecosystem: Environmental > Aquatic > Marine > Coastal... | reverse complement strand
TGCCTGCAAGACGTATTAGTCAGGGATTTAAGGATATCAGTGCCACTTTTCAGATTAATCCTCTGAATAATGACCTGATATCCAATCTCAATGCAAACGCAATCTCAAGATCAGTTCGTAATCTTGTATTCACAGTACCAGGTGAGAAACCCTTTCAACCGGATGTAGGTTCAAACGTTTCTCGTTTGTTGTTTGAGAACCTGGATGAACTGACTGCTAACTCAATCAAAACTGAAATTGAAAATACAATCAATGGTTATGAACCAAGAGTTGATTTGAATGAAGTAATAGTTACACCAAATTATGATAATAATGAGTTCGATGTGGTTATTAAATACTATATCGTTGGTTTGGATGTGCCAGAACAACAATTGTCATTTGTATTACAGCTCACTAGATAAATGCCTCTAGTCAATTTTAGCAATTTAAACTTTGATCAGATAAAACAATCCATCAAGGATTATCTGAAAGCGAACTCCAACTTCACTGATTATGATTTTGAAGGGTCCAACCTTTCGACTATCATTGACACGCTTGCATTTAACACTTACATTACCTCATATAACGCCAACATGGCTACCAATGAGGTATTCATTGATGGTGCTACACTGAGAGAGAATGTAGTATCACTGGCAAGGAACATTGGTTATGTTCCACGTTCAAGAAAGTCATCAGTAGCTAATATCTCATTTAACGTTGATGTAAGTTCAACAACTGCTGTTTCTGTTACTTTGAAGGCAGGTTCAGTTCTTACATCAAGACAGACGGGGAACAGAGACGGATTTAATTATATTTTCTCTATAGTAAATGATATCACTGTACCAGTTGATTCTACTGGTAGTGCATACTTCAATAACATTAACGTATATGAAGGTTCATACATCAAACAGGACTTTACAGTCGATGTAAACAAACCTTCTCAGAAGTTCATTCTAGACAATGCAGGCATCGATACTTCACTGATTGATGTCGTAGTAAGGTCGAAGAAAGGAGACACCGTACAGGAGAGATACACACTGTTTGACAGTCTTCTGAGTGTTGGTCCATCATCTAGAGTTTACTTCGTTCAGGAGACTGATGGTGAAAGATATGAACTGATGTTTGGTGATGGTAACTTTGGTACGAAACTCGAAGACCAGAACTACATTGAGACTAGATATATCACCAGTAGTGGTTCACTTACCAACTCCATTACAAACTTCACCTTTATCGGTGTTCTGAGAGACAACAACAACTCTCCAATCACCACAGGTATCTCACCTATCACAACTAATATTCCTTCCTATGGAGGAAAGGATATCGAGTCTGTGGAGTCGGTTAAGAAGTATGCTCCACTTATCTACGCATCACAGAATAGAGCTGTTACATCATCTGATTATGAAGCAATCATTCCTCAGATCTATCCTGAAGCTGAATCTGTATCTGCATTTGGTGGGGAAGATTTAACACCTCCTTCATTTGGTAAGGTATTCATCAGTATCAAACCTTATAATGGTGTGTTCTTGTCAAGTGACATTAAACAGAACATCCAACAAAAACTTAAGTCATTCACAGTTGCAGGTATCATTCCTGAGGTTGTAGACCTCAAGTACTTGTATGTTGAGACTAATAGTAATGTTTACTACAACTCAAACCTGGCACCAAACTCACAGTCAGTAAGGGATGTAGTAACGAATAATGTTATTAGATATTCTGACTCTGTTGAACTGAATAGGTTCGGTGCAAGGTTCAAGTATAGTAAATTCCAAAAAATTATTGACGACAGTAATGAGTCAATCACTTCAAACATCACTACGGTGAATATGAGAAGAGATATGGAAGCTAGGTTAAATACTTTTGCCGAATATGAACTGTGTTTTGGTAATCGTTTCTACATTAAAAACCATGGTCATGCTGCGGTAAATAATGGTGAGATCATTGGTTATAACATTAAGTCTTCAGGATTTACTGTTTCAGGAATTAATGGTGTCGTTTACCTAGGTGACAAACCAAATCCAGGATTGAAAACTGGAACTCTCTTCTTGTTTAAATTGAATTCACCAGAAGAACCATTAGTTGTAAGAAGAGGTATTGGAACTATTGACTACTTGAAAGGAGAGATCAAACTCAATCCAATCAATGTCATTAGTACCATTGTTAATAGAGGAACACCTCTTATTGAAATTTCTGCATGTCCTTACTCAAATGATGTAATCGGTCTTCAAGATCTTTATCTCCAACTCGACGTAAGTAACTCAACTATCACTAGTGTTCAAGATAACATCTCATCCAATAACGATGTTTCTGGTTCCAACTATATCGTAACTTCAAGTTACTCAAATGGAAATCTTGTAAGGGGTACACCAGTTGTCTCAATGACTGAGGCCACTACAACTACGACGACTACGACTACAACGATTAACACCACTAGTGCTACATCAACACCTTCTAGATCATCATCGTCATCATCAACTTCTTCTTCAAGTTACTAATAAAAGATAAATGTCAGTAGATAGAGTCAAGTTACAGGATATAGTCGCTCAACAACTTCCACAATATGTTGTTGAGGATTATCCTCTGCTACCAGAATTCTTACAGCAGTATTACGTTTCACAAGAATTTCAAAGTGGTCCTGTAGATATTCTTAAGAATATTGACCAGTATGTTAAGGTTGACCAGTTATTCAACCTGCAGTCCTCGACTGTACTTGGTTCTGATCTTTCATTTACTTCATCAACAGTTAGTGTCGCTTCAACTGTTGGTACAGATGGGTTTGTTGATAGAGATGGTCTGATCAAGATTGATGATGAGATCATTTATTACGAGTATAAAACACCTACATCCTTCGAGAATTGTTCGAGAGGATTCAGTGGTATTACGACCTATGTGAGTTCCTTAGAACCAGATCAACTGGAGTTCTCACAAACAAATATTGACGACCATACAAAGGGTTCTAGGGTTGTCAACCTCAACGTACAATTCCTTCAGGAGTTCTTCAAAAGAGTAAAGACACAGGTAACTCCTGGTTTTGAAGAGAGAACTCTATACAAGGGTCTTGATCAGAGAAACTTTGTCTATAATGCAGATAGTTTCTACAACTCTAAAGGTACTGACGAATCACACAAGATCCTCTTCAGGGCCTTGTATGGTGAGAATGTAGAAGTTATCAGACCAAGTGAGTATCTGTTCAAACCATCCAATGCTGACTATAAGGTAACTAAAGACTTTATCGTCGAAAGGATTCAGGGAGATCCCCTTGATCTGAAGAATAGAACTATCTTCCAGGACGCAACTGGTGCAAGAGGTTCTGTAACTAATGTTCAACAGATTCCCTATGAGAACTACAACTTCTACCAGATCAGTGTAGACTTTGGTTTTGCAAGAGACTCAAACGTAAGTGGTTCTATCTTTGGTAAGTTTGAGACTGATCCAAAGACAAGGATTCTGAATGATGTTTCAATCGGTCAGACTTATATTGATGTAGACTCCACCATTGGTTTCCCTCAGTTTGGTACACTCTCTACCAAGGATACTGACGGGAACAATGTTTCTGTTGCATATACTGGAAAGACAAATAACCAATTCTTCAATGTCACTGGTGTGACTGGAAAGTTGGAGTTGACAGAGGACATCAGACTTGATAGATTCTGTTACTCATACACTGATATTGGTCAGACTGATCAAATCAAGGTCAGAATGGCATCCTCACTCAAAGAGTTGAAACTGAGTGAGCAGACCAACTACTACAGACCTAATGATACGATCTTCCTTAAGACTCTTGGTCTTGAGTCTGAATCGAAGAAATCAAACCAGTGGGTTCTGAACGTCAAAACAAAGTTCGGTGTATCTGACATCACCGTACAGGACTCATCAAATAATATCTACAATTTAACTACATATGATAATAATTTTTTCAGAGAGGGATATAAAGTTTCTCTGATTAATGAAGATAGATCTATTATCATTAATGGTACTGTTAGTGCTGTTACCAGTCAGAGCCAACTGACTGTTCGTTTTGATAAGGCTGTAGATACTTTAACACAAATCTATTTCTTAGAAAACCAGACACTGAAAGGAAACTCGACGAGTTATCCACAGATCAATGATTATATTGCAAACGTACAAAACACCTATCTGAAGTTTAATGAAGACCTTCTGGTCTCATCTAACTCAATTCCAAACTATCCTAACTTAGAGACTAATCCATACGATAAGAGAATCACCTTTAGTCAGTCTGTCGGAAGTGGTATTTCGACCGATGTTATTTCATTACCTACTAATAATACAAACTTACCTGATCACGGTTTCTACACTGGTGATGCAGTATTCTACAAGCCTGGAACCTCAGGTTTCACTGGTGTAGATACATCATCTTATTTTGTCAAGAGAATTGACGAATCTACCATCAAACTGGCTAAGAGTAAGTCAGACCTCTTCAAGGATGTATTCATCTCTTTAGAAGGAACTGCTACTGATTGTACTCTCAACTATCTTGAGTTCAATAAGAAACTTCTTTCGGTTCAGTCTCTCTATAGAAAGATTCTTCCACCTGACAATGAGAGCGGCGTATATCCGACTGTATCAGGTTTTACAGGTATTCTGATCAATGGTATCGAAGTACTGAACTACAAGTCTCAGAACAGTGTATACTACGGAGATATCGAAGATATTACCATCACCAAGCCTGGTGAGGATTATGATATCATCAATCCACCTGAAATGATTGTTCAGGATGAGATTGGTGTTGGTGCAACAGGTAAAGTCAATGTTCTTGGATCACTGAAATCAATCCAACTCACAGATAGAGGATTTGGATACAAAGAACCACCTATCATCAAAATCACTGGTGGTAATGGTAGTGGTGCTGAGGCGGTTGCAAAACTTGTTTCGATTGAGTACGTCTTACCGATTGATGCAAGTTCACCTATTGGTGTTAATACTAGTACTAATGTTGTAGCTTTCTCGACATTCCACAAACTTCTTGATGGTGATGGTCTCTATTATCAACCATCTGCTAGTCAAATCATTGGTGGTCTGAATACTGGTCAGAAGTATTATGTTCATACACTTCTTGATAATACACTTACACTCCACAACACTCTCATTGATGGTCAGACTGGTATCAATACTGTTGACCTTACCAAAACTGGTGAAGGTATTCAATACTTTGTTGGTTCAGAAAGACAGAATGTTGTATCAAGTGTCGTTGTAACAAGTTCTGGATCGGGATATGAGAACAAGCAGAGAACTATTCCTACTTCACCAACATCTGGTATCAGTACAGCACTGAACCAGGTCAGGATTGTCAATCACGGATATAAGAATAAGGAAATTGTCAGGTATACCAAAGGATCTGGGGACATTGTTGAAGGTCTTGTTGATGGCAGAGATTACTATGTTGTCGTAGTAAATGCAAATACATTCAGTCTTACTGAGATTGGTGATACATCATTAGGTCTGGAATACTACTACGATAGAAAAATCTTAGTCAAGTTTACAGAGGTTGGAAGTGGTTCATTCAACTATCCTCCAATTGAAGTCGAAGTTCAAGGTCTACCTGCATATTTTGATAAGACTTTTGTTGAGGATTTTGAACAACTCTTCATTATTGAGTCACCTGTAACACAAGATGTCTCTACTCCAACGAGAGTTGTAGCTTGGACTGGACCAGATGGTCCTTTGGCTATCATCAATGATACTATTACTGTTACTGTCAATGGTACATCACAATGGTTGATTAGTGATACCCCATTCCTTGGTAATCAGAGAAACTATGATGCAAAACTCCAACCTATTTTCAGAGGTGAAATCAAGTCTGTTGATTTGACAAATGGTGGTGTTGGATATGGTTCATCTGAAATCATTGACTTCAATAGACAACCAGAATTTAGTTTCAATCATGGTAGTGGTGCAAGACTTTTACCAATTATCAATAATGGTAAGATCACTGATATTGTAATCAATGAAAGAGGTGAAGGTTACAATACACCACCACATCTTGATATTGTCAGTGAGACTGGTGACTTTGCAATCCTGACACCAGTTGTCAATAATGGTGAACTTGTTGATATCATCATCATTGATGGTGGTAAAGGATATGTTCAAGGTCAGACCGCAATCAATGTAAGGTCGGCTGGTCTTGGTGCTAGAGCAAACTGTGATATCCACTCTTGGAATGTAAACCTATTCTCTAGAAACTTTGAAAATATTCTACCAGACGATGGTATCATCGCAGAAAACCTGAAGAATGACTCACTGGAGTATTCTCACCTTTATGCTCCAAGACCACTGAGAGAGAACACATTTGCAATTTCTGGTTCTGGTGCTGATAATGTCAAGTATGGAACTGATGACCTTGTAAAATCTAACGGAAAAGAAGTTGCAAGTAAGGACCACTCACCAATCCTTGGTTGGGCATATGATGGCAATCCAATCTATGGTCCATATGGATTTGAGAATGTAGATGGAACTGGTGATATTGTCAGAATGACATCAGGTTATGTCCTGGATGCTACAGATGCAAACAGACCCGACTTCAACGCTTTCCCAAGTGGTTTCTTTGTAGACGACTTTGAGTATAGAGGTGATGGATTACTGGACGAACACAATGGTAGATTCTGTGTAACTCCCGACTACCCAAATGGTGTCTATGCATATTTCACGACTATCAGTGAGGTAGAAGATTCCACAGGACCATTCAAGAACTACTTGAGACCTGTATTCCCATATTTGATTGGTGATTCATTCAAGTCGAAACCAAACGAATTTAACTTCAAGTCATTCAACAATCAGAATGATTACAATATCGAATCTGATGGTTGGTTTAGAAACTCATCATTCTACTTCACGAATGATACTGAGGGTAATAGTCAATATGATTACATCTTTAACTCAAATAGAATCATTGATCAGGGTTATGATGTAAGAGCTGCATCTGCTGGTGTAGTTGATTCTGTCATTATTGAGTCGAAAGGTCAAAATTATAAAGTCAATGACAAGATTGATTTCAACAATGAAGGTACAGGTGGAAGAGGTCTTGATATCAAGGTCTCAAGAGTTGATGGACCTGAAGTTCATCAAGTAAGTGTTGCAACCACATTCTTCCAAAATGTTGAATTTGTTCCTAGTTTCAGTAGAAATGAGTTCGTAGGATACACTCCAGTACCTCACGGATTTGAAACTGGTGATATTGTCAATGTAAGTGAGATTACCGGTGTAACGAGTTATTTTGACAACTTTGATGGATCGTACCCAATCAATGTTAGAACCGAGTTCCTGAACCTCTCACTGGGCGTACAGGAACCTACACAGACTGGTATCGTAACTTACTTCTATGTTAATGGCAATCTGACCAATGAGTTTGTCAGAGAGAATGATGTTTATCAGGTTGGTGCTGAAAGAGTTAAGGTTCTGAATGTTGACAGAAAGTCAAGAAGACTGAGAGTTCTGAGACAACATCAAAATACAGTAGGTACTTCATACTCATCAACTACTCTGTTGACTGATCGTTCCAGAAACTTCAGTATTTCTGTTCCTGGAATTCAAACCACCAGATCACTGGTAGCAAATAGAGAATTCTACTTCGATCCAAGAGAATCACTTGGTGTCGGAACAGATACAACTGCGGGTATCGGAAATACTATTGTATTCTCAAATCCTGGAGTTGGTAGAACAACGATATTCCTTACACCACAACAACTCTACATTCCTAATCATAACCTCTCACTTAATGATGAGATGTCTTATGAGACCAATGGTGGAACTGCCATTGAGGTTTGGACTGGTGTGGCTGGAGATCTGTTCCAGAACATCACTGATTACACTACCTTCTATGCAGTACCTCAAACAGTCGATATCATCGGTGTTAGTACCGTCAAGATTGGTATTGGTACTACTAGTGGTTCATATGCAGGTATCACTACTAATGACGGTTCTGGTCTTCTGTATTTCACTACAGTTGGTGCCGGTGACACTCACTCATTCACAACAAACCATGACAATGTTCTGAAGGCAGAGACTTCCAAGAACATTGTAACAGTTGCATTGGCCGTCACTCACTCTATGAAGAGTGGTGATAATGTTATTGTTGATATTAAACCAACCGATATTGTCAATATTGATGTCTCATACAATGACTTCAATAGAAGACTCGTATTTGATCCTGTTGGTTTTGTCACGGCTGGTATCAGCACAACTAATAATACCATCACAATCAATAATCACACCTTCAGAAAAGGTGATAAAGTCCTATACACTTCTGATGATCCTGTCATCGGTTTACAGGAAGATGGCATGTATTATGTCATTCCTTACACCAGGAATAGTATTCGTCTTGTATCTGAGAAGTTTGAAGTTTCATCAGATAATCCAAACTTCGTTGGTTTGACTTCGGCAGCAGTCGGAATGTTGTATAAGGTCAATCCAGAAATTAGAGTACAGAAAAATAACAGAATTAGATTTGGCCTTTCTGATTCCTCACTCTCATATATCAATAATACTGATACATTCTCGGCATTTGATTTCGATCTCTTTACTGATATCGGTTTTACTAATGAATTCTACACTTCAAAGACCACCAAGGACTTTGAGGTAACAAAGAATGGAAAGATTGGTGTTGATACAAACGCATATGTTGAAGTTCTGGTCTCAGATCAGTTACCATCAAACCTCTATTACAATGTCACTCCTGTAAATCTGGACCTTAATCCTACAGTAAAACAAGAGATTGTTACTGATAGAGATGCTCCTAACAACAACCAATTCAATATCATCAATAATGATCTTGATGGCAATCACACCATTACAGGTGTTGGTTCTACATCGTTTGATTATAGTATAAGTGTTGTTCCTACAACCACAATCTATACCAGTTCAAACGCTGTTGTTGATTTCAATACAAATTCACTCACTCAAAAGGGTCCAATCAATAAGTTCAAGATCCTTGGACAGGGTGCAGGATATAAGACACTACCAGGATTTGTTTCAGTAACAAGTTCTGAAGGTAGTGGTGCTCTTGTTGATGTTCAAAGTAATACAGTCGGTAAGATCCTGAATGTAACCTCAAATAATATTGGATTTGATTATCCAACTGACACCACAATGAGAGGTGTGGCCAATCTACCTGAAATCCTTCAGGTAACTCCACTTGGTAGTTTTGAGAGTATTGGTATTTCTTCTGGTGGTGTTAATTATGTCTTTGCACCAGATCTGGTTGTCAAGGATGGATTTACCAATGATCTTATTACTGACGCTCAACTGAAGTATGAGTTGGGTGACAATGAAGTAACAATCGCTAAGAATACCACTCAACTTTATAATGTAACTCCAAATATCTACCCAATCAATAACTCAAATGGTTTCAGTATCTCTACTGTTTCCTACACACAATCTACCAAGACTGTAAGACTTACTCTGGAAACACAGTTCAGTGAAGGTCAAATCTTCCCATTTGAAGTTGGAAAGAACATCATTGTTGAGAACATCAACATTGGTGTAGGAACTACAGGTAAAGGATATAACTCAAGTGATTATGGTTATGACATCTTCGAGATGACAGCTGTTGATGATCAGTTTGGTGGAGCTAATGCATTCGTTGAATACAAGTTGGATAAGTATCTGACTGGTGACCAAGTTCCTGGAACTATTATTGGTCTGTCAGTTGCAAGAGTAACACCTCAAGTCTGGTTCCCAATCTTTAATCCAAAGGTAGTTGTTGATGACTTCAAAGTTGGTGAAACTGTTGACAACTTAGGTAATCTTGGTGTTGTTGAGAGATGGGATCCAACAGGTCAGTTGTTGTATGTCTCTACTAGATTTGATTATCAGGTAGGAACATCACTGACATCATTCAGTTCAAATATTACTTCTGTCATCAATCAAAAGATTGAATATGACGCTGAAATCCTAACTGGTGCTGGTGCCACAATCGTTGATGGTTGGCAAACCATTTCTGGTTTCTTGAATGAGAACCTCCAAGTCATTCCTAACAACGAGTATTATCAGAACTTCTCATATTCACTCAAGTCAAGAGTACCATATGAGACTTGGAATGATTCTGTTAGCTCACTGAACCATGTTGCTGGTTTTGACAAGTATTCTGATCTGGTTATCGAGACAACCGGACAAAGAACACTAGCACCTGTCGATATTGACCTTGAGACGATTGTTGATCTTGATAGTGTGTTTAGTCGTTATTGTTATCCTGACTTTGACCAAGTTTCTGAGAGAACTGTTGATGTAAATGGAGTTCCAATCTCCAACCAGATTGTCTTTGAGAATAGAATACTTCAAGACTACTTCGAGTCAAGAGGAAACAGAGTTCTTAGTATTGATAATATCAGTGGCCAGTTCGATAGTAACGCTAGAGGAACAGCTTATCAACCAATTGGTGTCTATAGTAATGATGACCACTTTGTCAAGATCTTCACTTTCGCAAGAGACACTGATCTTCTCTCAAACTCACAATTTGCCATCGTTTCTGTTCTCCAAGATGGAACGAAAGGATATCTGAACCAATACGCTAGAGTTAATAGTGTTGGTGAACTGGGTTGGTATGGTTATACCGGATCCGATGATAACTGGAAGTTGGATTTTTATCCATATGACTTCGAATATAACAATTATTCAGTATCTGCATTCTCAATCAATTCAAGTCAGCTCACCGGAATTGGTTCAACTGACATTGGTGACACTGTTAACATCATTGGCATTCATACGGTTGTTCCAGCTGGTATTACGACTACCACTGTTGTATCAATTTCTAATACTTACAGAGCATCTAAGGCCTTAATTCAGTTTGAGGACTCAGATGGTAACTATTACGCTAATGAACTGAACATTCTCCAAGATGGTACGGATGTCAAGGTTCTTCAGTATGGAGATTTGACCAATAATACCGAATTGACCGGCATAACTGGTTTTGGAACCTACGATGTCAGTGTAGTTGGTCAAAATATCGTCGTTGACTTCATTCCATCCGTATCTGCAGCACTTTCCTGTACTGGTTCGGTCGTGGCAATCGCTACGGCAACCGCAAATAATGGAATTTCTTCACTGGCATTCAGAACGGCTGAAGTTTCTTCGTTCTCTACGAGTATTACATCTTCAGCTACTCCTGGTATCACCACTTTTGCTACATTTACCGATCCACAAAGTGCTGGTTACTTCTTTGTCAGTGTTGAAGACACGACTAATAACGAATATGAGTTGGTTGAGGTCGCAGCAATCGATACTCAGTTCAATAAAGAAGGATTTACTGAATATGGTGAGATTGTCACCTCATCTGGTCTTGGAACAATCGGAATTAATACTTCTGGAACGGGTACAAACCTCGTATTCACTCCATTAGCTAATATTGACGTTGAAATTAGAGCATTTGGCATCACTTTGATGACTTATGACAATAATACTCGATTTGAAGTCCTTGACTTGGAAAATACCAAGTTAATTTCGACTCATGGTGACTATACCGGAACAGAATATGACAAAAATACTTCATTCCCACTTGATCACAACGATTTACCGATTTTCCACAGATATTTTGAAGGAAATGACTCCTCCGTTGTCGATATTACCAATAATCGTGTCAATATCAACGATCACTACTTTGTAACTGGTGAAAAAGTCACTTATTCTTATGAAGGATCCGATAATATCACCACAAATGCTATCGGAATCGATACTGTATCGATCGCTGGTGTCAATACCGACAAATTACCAACGGAACTCTACATTGTTAAGGTAAATGAGTCAAATATCTCGTTTGCACAATCAGCAACAGCTGCTCTGAAGAAGGTTCCTGAGGTATTAGATATTACTTCGGTTGGTATTGGTACTTTCCACAAACTTGTTTCAACTAGACAGAACGCGAAAGCACTTCTGGCTATTGATAACATGATCCAGGCACCTGTCACGAATACTCTTATCGAAACTGAGTTGACAAACGCCATTGTATTTGACACGAACTTCCCTGTTCCAAATACTAATGGTATTCAAGCTACCGATTTGATCAGAGTTGAAGAAGAACTGATGACAGTTCTCTCAATCGGTGTTGGAGCTACGAATAATGTTCAGGTTCTCCGTGCACAAATGGGTACCAGAGCTGTACCACACGGAGCTGGATCAACTGTTTCAGTAATGGGTGGTAATTACAACATTATTGACAGTACAGTCCACTTTGCATCAGCACCATTTGGTCTGACTCCAATCGGAACGACTACTGGTAGCCCAGACGATGTAAGTTACGCTGGTATTCAGACATTCTCCACTTTCCAAGGTAGAACCTTCATGAGAAGTGGTGAAGAAACATCTGATGTCGATACTTACTCCTCAAACTACATCTTTGACAACATTCAAATCGACTTTGATGGTGTTACGAATGAGTTTGCTCTCACTCAAGATGGTCAGAATCTGACTGGTTTCTCAACTAACCAGGCAATCATCCTGAACTCCAATATTCTACAGGAACCACAAGGTGACCAGTTCACCACTGGTGATATTGATTTCCTGGAAGATGCTGGTATCACAAGTATCAGATATACAGGAACATCACAGGCTATTGGTTATGACCCACTCAGATCTGGTGTACCGATTGGTGGTGTAATCATTAGTGTTGGTTCTACAGGTGGAAACGGATATCAACCACTGGTAGCGGCTGGTGGTACAGTTACCATTTCTGGTCTTGGAACTGTTAACAATGTTTCGATCGCAAACTCTGGTTCTGGTTATAGATCTGGTATTCAACAGGTCATTAACGCATATGTTCAGAGTGAAAGTCTTGGAGTGGCTTCAATATTTGGTATTGGTACGGCATCTGTTATTGATGGTCACATCGTAAGTGTTGCTATCACAGATGGTGGATCAGGTTACTCTGTATCGGAACCACCTATCCTCGTCTTTGATGATCCACTTCCTTATGGAAATATTCCTCTGATTTATAGTAGTGATAGTCAACCAGGTACTGGTCAAAGTGCTACTGTTGACCTTGAAGTTGGTATTGGTGGAAGTATCATCAACTTTGAAATCAACAATCCTGGATTTGCATACAGTACTGGAGATATCCTCACTGTATCAGTTGGAGGAACAACTGGTATTCCAACAAATACATCTCAGACATTTGAAGAGTTCCAGTTAACTATTGATGATAACCTGAGAGATACCTTCAATGGTTGGACCATTGGTGAACTTGATGTATTTGACAAGTTGGACGAACAGTTCAATGGTGAAGAGAAGAATTTCAACTTGGCAGTTGATAAACAGGTTTACTCCATCGTTACACAAGAGGGATCACTTATCGACCTCGAACAGAACCTCTTGGTATTCATCAATGATGTTTTACAGGTTCCTGGTCAGGCATACACCTTCAATGGTGGTAGTGTAATCAAGTTCAGTGAAGCACCTAAGAGAGGTGATACCAGTAAGATCATCTTCTACAAGGGTACACCTGATATTGACGTTGTATTCGTTGATATTCTTGAAACAGTCAAGATTGGTGATACTCTGAATATCAATAATGACACCACTATTGGTCAAGATAAGTCACTCGATCAAAACTCCAGAGTTGTTACTGGTATCTCTACCTTACAAACAGTTGATACAAATCCATATGTTGCTCCTGGTGTTTCCACTGACACATCATTACTGAGACCAGTCACATGGTGTAAACAGACTGACGATATCTACATTGATGGCAAACCAGTCACCAAGGATAGAGTTGATTATGAATCTGTAATCAATCCTGTTGCTCTCCTCACAAGAGATGTTGGTATTAATTCAACTCACGCATATGTTGAATCGGTAAGACCACTCTTCGACCAGGCAAACGAAACAACACTTCTTGACTACCAGTTTGAAGTTACAATTACTGACCAGTGTAACACTGTTGGTGCTGCGGCAGTAGCTACCTTGAATGGTGGTGGAATTGATGTCATCACTATGACAGAAAAGGGTGAAGGATATATGAACCTTCAGAGTCCTTCAATTTCTATTACCGCACCCGGTCTTACAACGGCAGGTAAGGCAACAGGAACGGCTGTTGTAAGTGGTGATAGAATCGACAGTATTACAGTTACTAACGCTGGTTCTGGATATACTGTCGCACCAAATATTCTGATTGAACCACCTCATGTTATTAAAGAGTCACTCAGTATCTCAACTTATAGAGGTGATGAAGGTCAGATTGTAGGATACGCATTCTCGACAGGTGGATTGAACACACTTGACCTCTTCATTCCAACAGATTCCTTCCTTAGAGACCCACTCTACGCTGGTATTGGAATTACAGTCAGTATGATTGAAGCTGGTGATAGATTTGTCATCAGAAATAGTAATGTTGGTATTGGTGGAACAACTCGTATCGATGGCATCTTCGATGTCAAGAAGGCATATACCGTCAATGAAAATGTTGATGTCCTTGGATATTCTACAGCTTTCAGAAGAGTTGAATATGTTTCTGTCGGTGTTGGTACTACTAACTTCTCATCCACATTACAACAATGGGATACTACTCTGGTTACACTCGACAATGGTGGTCAGGCTATATCAGGTGATGGTATATTCCGTGATGATCGTATCTATGGTCAATACAGTTATGGAAGAATGGACTTCGAGAATCGAGATGTCTCTGTGGCAAAATCGTTTACGGCTGAACCATATGGCAATTTGAATTGTTCATCACTGGTTACTAGGTCCAACAGGCTCAGGTTTGTCGGATACGCAACTGCTCCATAAATAAACCTATAATATATCTGCATATAAATGGCGAGACTAGGAATCAATACTGGATCTACACCTAATGACGGAACAGGTGATACTCTAGTTGACGGTGGTTTTAAGATAAACACCAACTTTGTAGAGCTGTACAACTTACTTGGTGATGGAACTAATCTGTCACCAGGTATTGTCACGAGTATTGTAGCGGGTGATAATATTACGATTAACCAGCAGGTTGGTGAAGTAACCATCACTGGTGGAATTACGACTGCAGAAGTAAGAGCTAACACGTTAAATGTAACTGGAGTAAGTACACTTGGTTCATCCAATGGTATTGGAACTGTCACCATTGGTATTGGAACCACTGCTTTGCTCGTTGATGGAAATACCAGAGTTCTCGGTATTCTCACGGTAGGTAGAGATTCTGTAACTATTGACGGATCTGGAACCGATCCATTTGTCCAAGTTGGTGGTGGTGTGACCATCATGGGCACCAGTGGTGGTGAATACATCATGGTTGGATCTAACATGATGTTAGATGCAGCAACTGGCATCATTACTGCCACAGAAATTCATATGGGTAATGAGACCCTGACTGGTGTTGGAAATACTTTAAGAGACCTTACTGTAAGTGGTATCGCTACATTTAATAATAGTGTTGGTATTGGAACTGATAATATAACAGCACCTTTAACGGTGATGAGTTCTGCTACTCCAGAAATTAGAATTGGATATAATAACTCACAAGATCACAGTATCGCTTGGGATAGTTCAAAACTCTTTATAAATGCAGATCCAGATAATGCTAATGGTAATTCTGCTATAGGATTCAGAATAGATGGAGATGAAAAAGTTCGCATAAAATCTGATGGTAAGACTGGTATTGGAACTGATAGTCC
>Ga0070746_10001197_pt1 | contig 15607 bp, 22 predicted proteins | sample VirMetDEL_Mar_21_FD_77016 | JGI IMG/M metagenome (GOLD analysis project Ga0070746, IMG submission 77016) | Aqueous microbial communities from the Delaware River and Bay under freshwater to marine salinity gradient to study organic matter... | ecosystem: Environmental > Aquatic > Marine >... | reverse complement strand
TTCATGAACTTTTCATACGATGTTGCATTAGTTGCCCTCGTAGAACTTGTTCTTCTATTATTTGTAGATTTTGGTTTAGTACTTCTACCGAAAGAATATCCTTCTTTTTTCCATGTTTGTACAATCACATCAACTTGAGTGTCACTAAAACCTTTTGATTTTAATTCTTGTTTGAATGCCTTTTCAGATAATTGACTGTATTTGTTCATCCATGGCTTACTCTTAAAAAGTATTTTAGAATAATCTTCTAATAGTTTAGGGTCTGTTGTCTTTTGAAATATAGTTTTAAATACAAAGTTTTTTTGAGTTGCCGACAAACGTCTAGCGTTAAGTGCTAATAAAACTTCATCAGCGTCTTTAAATTTAGAGAAAACACCACCCGCTTTAATTTCTTTCGAAATCGCACTTTTAACCGCTCTTTTTGTTGAAGCTTTGGTTGCGTTAAATACTGACCTAATAAGAGTTTGTGCTTGTTCGTTAATCATAATGATGAAAAATCTTTTACAATAAATAGTTTATTCGAGAAAAAAACCTTATCTTTACAGAAATAAAAATAAAAGATATGATGTACAACACAGGAGATTATGTAAGATTAGAAAGTAGTAACGAATTAAAAGTTATCGTTAGGGTTGTTCCAATTGAGAACAAGGTTTTTTATGTTTGTAATGATAATATTTGGTATGATGAAGAATCACTATATCCTTACAAAATGAAAATCGACATCAAAGAGTCTTTGGGTGAAGATTTGACTTTATCTGATTTTGGTAAGGAGGATGTTGTACTTTCATCTCTTGTAGATTACCTAACAGATGAAGATAATTCAGATAAATTAGAAAAGTTCATTAACGATTTAACAGAAGATATGGAAATTGATATGGATATGTGGTAATTACCACATATCCATGTCTATATCATCATCAAGAGATAAATTTTCAATTTGTTCGGGTGTTAATTCTATATCACCTGGACTAAAAATCTTTTTAATTAGTTGGTCAAGACCAAAAACAGCACCAGTTGTAACCGCACCAGTGACCGCAGCAGTTTTACTAAATAACTTACCAAATTCTTGAGTAACCTTAGCAATAAATTTATCTACATTTTTTAAGATGCCTTTTAAAAAATTAGCACCTTTTGGAAATCTAGTACTAAGATAACTTATTGCCCTGTTAATCATAGGACTTATCTTTTTTAGATATTCAGGTATTTTTTGAAATATTTGTCTAACATTTTTATTTTGACTAACCACTCTGGCTATATCATCTACTTTAGTGACACCTTTAAGTGTTATTCTCAATCCTTTCGCAACAGCACCTGTAGTTACCATCGCAATAACATCGAATAGTGTAAATAATAACTTCATAAAGAATGATTCTTCATAATCACCTGAAAAAATTTCATATAGGTCTAAACCAACAACAAGAGCCCATGGTATCCATTGTACCGCTTTACCAATTCCTGTGGCAACTAATATTGCGTCTAATATCATACCTACAGGGTGATATAATGCGTCTCTTAGTTTTCTTAAAAGATAAAAAATACCTTTACCAATAATATCAAAAGCCGCTTTTAAATCAAAATCAGAAATTTTGTCAATTAAATCACTCGCACCTTGGTATGTTGTTTTTGCAAAATCTCTTAGACCACTAACAGTTGAGTTACCCGTTTCTTTTGCCCAATCAACAAAATCACCAAATATATTTTCATTTATAAATTCTTTTATGGTGTTTTTATGTTTTGAAATACTTTCATTTAATGATTCAGTGAGGACCATACCATTTAATGAATCGTAGATTGATTCTTTAATTTCATTTTTAAGTTCAGATACGGAAGTTGAATATCGTATAAAAAATTTAAGATTTTCAAAATTTTCCCATATATTACCTATTAATTTTTTTTCACGTATATCATAAAGTTCGTCTAAAAAGATACAATATCTTTCATCTGGAGATAACCAATCGGTAATAATTGCGTCTTCTATGTTTAAAGTTTTAGTTTTCATTTATTATTCCATTTTCTATCATTTTATTTAGGGTTTCATCACCAATAATACCATCAACAGATATATTATTATCTCTTTGGAAATCTTGTACAGCACCTTTAGTTATTGGTCCAAATTTACCATCATCCTCAACACCCAATGCTCTTTGGAACGCTCTTATTGCTTCGTCTGTATTGTCATATCCCGTCTGATTATGAGAACCCGACATCAATGTCCATTCTTTATTTAAAATACCATCCATCCAATTTTCAGGTATAGATTCACCACCATCCGAAGTATTTGTTGAGTCACTAGTAAATAAGGATGTTATACCTAATAAACCAGCAATTGCTGCAGTTGTAAGACCTAATCTTTTTAAAACAGTTCTAAGTATTTCTTTTGCTTCTTGAGTAATATTAAATCCAAACCTTCTTGATGAATTCATTAATGCTTCTCTAATGACTTTTTCTCTACTACCTTGACCTAACTTTGAGAATTGTTTTCCAGGATAATCTCTTCTTGTGATACTTTCTATTTGTCTTTGAATATCATCACCTAATTGAGCATATCTACCAGGTTTCCTTAAATTTTTTGACCATTTAGCACTACCAGTATTTCTCTTATGTGCATTTATAATAATTTCAATTTCATCATCCGCATATTTTCCTGTACGTTTTAACGCGGCTCTTGTTGCCTCTTCTGTCGATTTTAGATATTTGGTTGCAAACGTTTGACTATTTGTAAAAACTGTTGCAATTTGTTCTCTACCACTACCTTTCGTATTTTTAAATAACGTAAAAAAAACTTCACCTTTTTGTCTTGCAGTTAGTCTGCTCATCGCACCTATAACCTCATCAATATTTTTAAATCCTAATTTAGCTATACTTGGTATTTTTAAAACGGCACTTTCTGCTGAACGAAGAGCACTTCTGGCTATACCACCTAATTGTTCATTAATTAAATTATGTTTTGATAATATCTCTTGTCTTTCAGATTCTGTAATTATTAATTTGGACATAGTTTTTTTATTTATAAATATATCAAGTTAATGGATTCGCTTTACCTCTACTAGCACCACTTTCCCATTTACTATTTTGGTCGATGGTGTTTCCTTTTCCACGAGATACTCCTGAGACCCACACGTTTATAGTTAATGTGTTTGCAGGACCACGTGTAAGACCTGTTTCCCACGTTGTTACATTTGCATTCGTTGCGGATGAATCACCACCTCCGTCACCACCAGTGTCTCCACCTTCTTCTTGTTCTGTAAACTCACCAACTCCTTCAACACCTTCAGGATAAATCTCAGGATGTTCTAAACCGTAGGCTTTAATCATTTCACCTGCAACTGCATTGGCTTCATCTTCAATTGGACCACCCACGTTTGAGTGTTTACCTTTTAATTCACCATCTTCATTTTGTTTGTGGTGAACCAATTCATGAGCAATGGAACGAAGAACATCAACCAGTGCTCTACCCAATGCAAATACCTTAATATGTGATTGTTCAAAGTCCTCATCACCCTCATCTTGATATTTGTAAACGGCAGTTGTTTTGATTCCATCTTTGTTGTTTTGTAATTGAATATCAACTTCATTATTAATACCCAATTCTTTTTTAACAAACTCAACAAAATCATCAATGGTCTTTTTCTCTGATGAATCAAATTGAACTCCTTTGGTTTCAACCTTTTCATTCAGACCCATTACTTGTCTAATTCTTGATATTTCTTCGTTTAATAAACCCATAATTCAATAAATATTATGAAATTCCTTTATCTGCGTTTTGCCATTACATTTAAATAATGTATATTTGTATTAATTAAATAAACTACCAATATGAAAAAAATTATATACGCATTATTAATACCCCTTTTCTTCATCAGTTGTGAGAAATATCAGTTGGACACATACCCCACATTAGATGGTACCTATGTCGTTAGTTGGATAAGAGTTGATTCAGTTAATGTATATGAAGGGAATCAAGGAAACCACACCGTTTATGATGGTGATGTATCAACACCAATCGGTAATTTAACCGTTGGAAGTGAAAAGGTATCAATCAGTGGTCGCAGTTTTTACATGGGATACTTTTTACAAAACGGAGGTGACCATTGGTCTGAGGTATATAATTGTAGTATACATCAAGGTGTCGATGGACATTGGGACGATTTAAGGGTGGATTACATCGAGAGACCTTGCAACTTTGTTATTGAAGAAGATGGTCTTGAACACATGTTGTTGAAATGCCCAGCATCACATAATCTTACCACATCAAATAAAGTTGATTTGTGGATATATTTTTCAAGGATTGGTCCTTAAATAAAAAAGGAGGTGAAAACCTCCTTTTATTTTTTTAATAAGTTTTGTACGTGTTGTAAATTCTCAACAAATTTTTGTGGGTTGTTTCTTGCCCATTCTTTCAATGAATCAGGTAACTTTGATTTTTCGAGTTCTTCCAAAACGATTACATCCATTCTTTTTTCTTTCTTTTTTGACTCAACCATTACATCGGAACCGAATAACCTCATCAAAGCTCTTTTCATACGAGGACTCTGAGCGGAATATGAAATTTCAAAATCATTTTCTTTCGCCCAAGAAACAAGTTCATCAACATTTAAAAATCTTTTGATTTCAAATGGGAACTTATTTGTTAGTCTTTCAGGTTTTGAGTATATACCAAAAATTTTCAAGCTAGGACTCACAATAATCACAATTTTTTGTTCGTCAAGCCCGAAAAAGGTTGGTTTCTTTAAGAAAATTTTCCCTAAAAGTCCCATAAGTATGTCCTTCATATTGTCCATACTTATAAATACTATTAATTGTATTCTTCGTCAGGAATTTTATCAGGAAAAACAATATAATATTCGTTTAAAAAAGAAATGAGAGTTTCGTCATCGATAAACACCTCATCTTCATCCGTGTCCCAATCATCCCAATCTTCATCGTCAATATCCATTGATTCAAAGACTTCCATCATATCACCTTCGTAATATCCAAAGTCTTTCATATATTCAAATTCAATCACATCCTGTCTTATTCCCTCATCCCCCATAAATCTAAACTCAACCCTTAAGATATTGTTATCTTTATTGATGTAAGATGAAATTATTTCTACTACTTCCATTTTCTTATTTTTAAAAATGTTTTATGTTTTATAAACAAATATCACATAATTTGCAAAAAGACATATTAACAAATGAGAATTAATTCCTTAATCATCGATGACTTTTATGGTAACCCTGAGCAAGTAAGGGAATTTGCCCTGTCAAAAGAGTTTGATGTTGAAGGTAATTTTCCTGGTCGTAGGACAAAATCTTTCTTTAATGACTCAACCAAAGAAAACATTCAAAATATTATAAGACCCTTTGCTGGTCAGGTAAAAGATTGGGGTAGTGATTATTCAGGTTCCTTTCAAATAACAACGGCAAGTAACCGTTCTTGGATACATTCTGATAGTGCTTCAAATTGGGCGGGAGTGTTGTTCTTAACACCAGATGCTCCTGTGACTGCAGGTACAGGATTATTTCGTCATAAAGAAACAGGACTAAGTAGATGGAATAAATTTGAACATACAGAAGAAGAGACAATGAATGCCCCACATATACAAGAAGGTAACGATTACACCAAATGGGAACTTGTGGACCGTATAGGGAATAAATTCAATCGATTGGTTTTGTATAGGTCAGATAATTATCATGTGTCGATGGATTATTTTGGTAAAAACAAATACGATGGAAGGTTATTTCAAGTGTTCTTTTTTACTACAGAAAATTAAATTGATTATTAAATTTATACTATGAAAAACATAATTAACCCAAATCTTGATGTGGAACAACTAAACAAGACCTTTAAGGAAAAAGGTTATGTCGTTGTAAATGATTATTTAAAAACAGATGTTGCTGAAGAATTATACCAATTTTTCGCATATGATATGCCTCCTGAATGGTGGTCGGTCGCGACTTTTCCTTCTGTCGATGGTAATAGTGTAACTTATAATAGAAATCAAGAAGAAAACTCCGATGATATTATTGAAGCAAGATTATTTGCTGAGCAGGCATTTGGTAAGAACCGTTTTTCATATGCATTCCATAGAACACTAAATGACCATTACGATGATTGTACATGTACTGAATGTCAATCAAGGGAATTTTTAAATAGTAATGAATCGTTTGACTTTATTTCCTCTGTAACCGATTTAAAGATTACAGGAGCAAATGAATTATTCGCGGCGTGTTATGTACCAGGAGACTTCTTATCACCTCATCAGGACAGTCCAAATGGTATTATCGGGTTTGTTTATCAACTCACCAAAGAGTGGAGACCTGAATACGGTGGTCTGTTACATTTTCTAAATGATGATGGTGATGTTATTGAAAATATTGAGGTACCTACATTCAATACATTAACAATGTTCTTATTACCAAAAGATAAGGGTAAGTTACATTACGTGTCCCATGTGAATCCAGGAACTCCTGAAATTAGATTATCACTCACTGGGTGGTACGCCAACTAATTCGGGGTGTAGTTCGAAAATCATTTCAATTAAAGTATCCAAGCAATAACATTTTTTACCTGCTTGGTCGAACAGTGTATAGCCGTCTTTTACTGTTAATACTCTTGGGTTATATATTAATTTCTTATAATCCCAAATTAAATTATCATTTAAACCAAAGTATTCGAGTACCTTTGGTGATGATTCTATATAAGTTTCCGCAAACATAACATCTGGAAATTCTTCAATCAACTCATTTAAGACACTTTCACCATCCTGAGATTGTAATGGTCTTAATTGTAGACCTGAAGTTTTTTTCATGTCTTCTCTAAAGAAAAACCAAACAATTTTTTTATTTTTTAATAAAAAGTCAAAATAATTTGTATCGTCTATTGTTATCATATCAACTAAAAGGTTTACCTGATACCCATAAATTTAAAACTCGTTTAACACCTGAGAGTACAGGTAATGTTCTATTTGGAATAAACGAGGGGTAGATTATTAAATTATTAATGTCGTTTGGTACATCAGTATAAGATGGTGGTATAAATAATTGAGATTTACCACCTTCATATTCTTCAACTGTCGATAATATCAAACTAACTGATATTTTTCTGTGTTGACCTTCTTCGAGGTCTGAATGCCATGCATGATAACCTGACGCATCGTGAAACTCACAATACTCAATACGGTCAATAATACCTTCAATTTGAAAGTTCCAACCCATTTCATCATTTGCCTCATATACCTTTTTAAATAAGGTCTCATAAATCCATTCATTCTCTTCATTAAATTCAAGGTACCCAACTCTACTTTTGCGGTAAAGTTCTCCTTCAACTTCTTTGGATAAGTCAGTTAATTCTAATTTATCACATATTTCAGTAATTTTAATTAATTCATCGGGAGATACTCCTTTACTATAATAGTAATAGTTGTTGAGGTCCGTATTTTTAAATTGTTCCGTGTCGAAATCGTAGTAAGGCATAGATTTTATGTTTTTTTTATTTATATTTGTATCCATAAGATAAGTACGAAATGGAAAATATCAACACGACCGATTACTATTTTAAAGCCGAAAAAGTTCTAACCTCATGCGATAACATGGAGCAGTTGAGAGGTGCGTTGAATTATGCCGAACTTTATTATAAAGTAACAAATGACCTTTCAGGTTATGAGGTATTGGTTAGAAAATACCATAAATTGACCAAAGAGTTATCCTTAAATGAAAAAACAGAAGATAATTGATGCAATATTATTCTTCAACGAATTAGACCTATTAGAGTTAAGATTTGAAGAACTGTATGACCATGTTGACCACTTTTTAATTGTGGAATCAACAAAAACTTTTACCAATAAAAAGAAACCATTATACTTTCACGAAAATAAAGAAAGATTTAAACAGTGGGAAGATAAAATCGTCCATTACGTGGTTAATGATATGCCTGATGATGTATCAGAAGAAGAATTGGTAAAATTAATAAAAAATGATAGCATCAGAACAAATAATTTCTTAAGAGAAATCCATCAAAGGAATTCAATCGGAACTGCACTAAAGGAAATACGTCCTGATTATGAAGATATTATTATTGTATCCGATGTTGACGAATTTCCAAATCCAAACAAATTCAAAACATTAAATAATGATTTACCATTTGGTCCTGTTATTTTTAAACAGAAATGGTTTGTATGGAATGTAAATCTTGAGAAGATGCACCATTGGATGGGGTCCACCGCATTTTACTATTCACATTACATTTCAAAAAAATCCATATTTCAAAACATGAGAGATAAAAGATGGGACGAAAACTCATCTGAATTTTATGTTATGGAAAATGGTGGTTGGCACTTTTCATGGTTTGGTAATTATGATTTTATTCGAGATAAAATTTATGCATTCGCACACGATGAACTTGCAACAGATTTTTGGTTAAAAGATGAAAATATACAATCCTTAATTGATGATGGTTATGCATCAAATGGGTTAGAAAAAAATGGAGTAACTGGTAAATTGAAAAAATCAGATACATCCGATATTGACCTACCAAAAGTATGGTATAAGTTTAAAGATAAAGGTATTGAAATGAAAAAACCAAAAATATACGATTGTTTTTTATTTGACCATGAGTTGGATATGTTAAATCTAAGACTTCATGAAATGGATGAATATGTTGACCGATTTATATTAATCGAATCAAGACAGTCACATACGGGAATTGAAAAGAAACTACATTTTCAGGACCATAGAGACCTTTTCAAAAAGTTCTTACCAAAGATTGAACATATGGTAATTGATTTACCTGATGAGGTATTATATGAACCACACCCACCCACAGATGATGATAAAGAAAAATTAAATAGGTTTAGAGAAAATTACAATAGAAATGCAATAAAAACAATATTGGAAAGAATCAACCCTGATGATGATGACATTATTTTAATTTCTGATGTTGATGAGTTATGGGATGATGATATCTTAAGAAGATTAAAATATAATGAAGTTGAATTTGATACATTTAAAACCATAAAACAAAGATGGCATTATTGGGACTTTAAATGGGACTTTGAAAATATGACTTGGCCAGGTCCTGCTTTTTGTAGATGGTCTTATCTTAAAACAACCACACCTCAAGAAATAAGAAATGTAAGGTATGAATCCGAAACACACCTTAATGATATTAATGGATGGCACCTTTCATGGTTTGGTACAGTTGAAAATAACTATTATAAGTTAATGAATACTCATCATCAGGAATTAAATGTCTACAAAAAAGAAGAAGTAGAAAAAATGATGAATGAAGGTTATTTGTTTGACAACACAAAGATGGTTCAATTAAATTGGAATTATTATCCGAGATATCGACATATCTTAGAGGAGGGTGAGTTATATAAAAAGATTTTTAAATAAAAAAACCCGTGGGTTACACGGGTTTTTCTTTTTATCAAATTAAGGGGTTTTGTTTAATTAAATTTACTAAATCTATTAAACATTTCATTTATTTTCATTCTTTCTTCTTTGAAGGACTCGTGTAGGTCTTCGTCTATTTCTTCATATAACGCACCACACTCCATACATTCACCTTCTCTCATTTCACCACCACATTCATTACATGTTTGTTTCTCTTCCATCATTTCAGAACCACAACCTTCACATTGTTCTTCTTCATAATATACATCAGCATTTCCACCTTCAGAATCAAACTCATAAGCATCATCTTCATCGTGAAATTTTTCTTTACCGTCCATATCAGAATCCATCATATCCTCCATGTCGTCATATTCTGCTGGTGACATATCACCACCAAACATATCCATAATTGAATCTATATCCATACCATAAGAGTCGTCAGAATAAGATGGGTCAAATTGTTCAGGACCTCCTGATTTAAATGCGTATGCAGATTCTTCATCAGAAATATCCATATCTGCCGCTTCAATTTCATTAACTTCTTCAGAAACATGCATTGCTTGTAACATTTCTTCACAATGTTCTTTAGATTTACATTTTCTCCAAACACCACCTTTTTTATTATTAAGGATTACCCAACCTTCTTTTCTTTTTCTAATACATCCTTCCTCAGTATCTGCACATCCTTGTTCCATCATCTCTTCTTCAGAAACAACAGATTCGTTAATTTTATGGTTTTGGTATGTTTTTACATTACCTTTGTTATCAACGGTAATACCATTAGGGTCACTGGCACCTTTACCTACTCTTATTGGTTGTGCTTCGCTTGGTACGTTACCAACCGCATATCCATTGTAAAATGATGAATGTCTTTGAAGAATTGAATTTTTTTCTTCATCTGATATAGTCATGTATCCTCTCATAGTTGTACTTTTATTAATAAATATGTCGATATTCTTATTTGACATTTACGAACCTGACAGTTATACTTAAAATAAAAACTATGGATAGAGAAATTGTAGATGAAATGGCGGAAGGTGCAATCGTTATGGACGGATTTGACGATTGTATAATTGGTATAAGTGAAGAATTTGGTCACGATACCAAAATTGTTTATTCAAAACAAAGAATAATTCAAAAATTGGTAGAAACCGATAAAATGACTGAAGAAGAGGCTATTGAGTATTTTTACTACAATATGGTTGGTGGTTATTTTGGTGAACGAAACCCAATTTTTTTGACTACGAGCATGGCAGTTTAAAAAATCTTCCTTATCTTTGTATAACAAAGGAAAGGAACTATGAACGATTTTTTAAAAGTATACCAAGAAAATAAGAAAGTAAGAGACCTAATTAAACATCCTACTTTCAAATCTAACCAGCTCATTGGTACACGCGGTTATGATAACCATGACTTGAAATTCAAAATTACACACGTAAAGCAGAGTGACAAATACTCTTGTGACGTTTTAGTCAACATCAAAGTTTGTGGTCGACTAAGAACTTGGTCTTATAACACAGACGAAAATGGTATGTGTGACATCAGCAATAAGTTTGATTTTAGGTCTCCGAGAGACCGTAATCGTAATATCAGACGACACGCTGAGAAAGAGATTAAAAAACACCTTAGATTATTCGGTATCAAAGATTACTACGTTGAGATTGGAAAAGTTGCCGTTGCCGAGTCTTTATGATGTGTGAGAGAACATGGTGATATAATAAATCAAAGCATCTCTTGATAATTTTCTTGCAATTTGATTTATCTTTTGTGTTGAATAATCCTCAATACCGTTATCTTCCATGATTTTAAATGTTGCCTGAATAATCTCATTTTTGGTCTGTTCCGCCAAATCTAAAAGTTCCTCAACCATATCTTCATCGAATTCACGACCTCTCATTTCTTCCATCTCAATAAACTTTTTAAGATATTCTGGTCCCGATATTAAAAATTGACCCGACTCCAACATGTTGACAATACCCGATTCTCTAATTTTTTTAAGGAAATCAAAAAACACTTTTTCTTTCATGTATTTAAAAACATCTTTCATTTTAACTAATGTGTCGATGTTAGGTACGTCCTTTTGTTCATTTACTGTTGTCACAACTTCAGGGAATTTCGTACCAAGGTTCTTAACGTCTTTATCTTTGTAATCAACATTTTGTAATATATGACGAAGTAGGTTTAATGTACCTGCCCTTTTATCATTGGTATCCACCACAGTCCACGGCTGAGCCTCTTTCGTCTGTTTTAAGACCTTTTCTTTATACTTGGTATAGTCATCCCACTTATCGATTGATTTCTCGTCATTAGGGGAGAATTTCCAATATTTTAATGGAGAATTCTTTCTAAGTTCAAACCTCCTCTGTTGTGTTTGTGGTGTAATAGATAACCAAAACTTAAACAATTCGACACCTCTATCTTTTAATGATTGTTCAAAACCATTTACGTTTTCCATAAAGTCAAAATACTCCTCTTCTGTACCATAACCCATAACAGGTTCAACAATACCTCTATTATACCAACTACGGTCGAAGAATGTTATTTTACCTGGTTCTATGTGTTTCTCATACCTTTCAAACCAATTCTTTCTTTCTTCAGGAGTAGCAATACCTAAGGCAACCACGTTATAATATTTGGGGTCCAGATATTCGGTCATACTTTTAATTGTACTACCTTTTCCTGCGGAATCTCTACCTTCCATTACCACAACAACAGGTTTACCAGTATCTTTAACGTGTTCTTGTAATTTTAGTAGTTCAACTTGTAAAGGTATTAATTCTTTTTTAAATTGTTTTCTTCCGATTTTTGATTTTTCTGGCTCAACTCCTCCATATAAAAATTCATCTTCAACATCGTAATCGTCTGATGGGTCTTGCTCAATCTCTCCTCGTGATTTGAGTGAATCCACGTATTTTGATATGTATTTCCTGATGTTTTCATTTTTGTCTCCCGATTTTAATAATTTTCGGTCTAAATTTCTTAAGAATAAGTCTGTTATATCTTCGTCCTGTAATTGATTAATTAAATCTTCAAATTCTTCAGGATTAAGTTCATTATCTATTAATTTTACATTTAATTCTTCAACACTTTCTTTCATTGGCTTTTTAAGTGAAATATCCGATTCTCTCATCCATATATCTTCTACCGACACCAACGCCAATGAGGACCCATTATCCCATTCAACCTCAATAATCTTCTCATCCTTTTCAAAAGGGTCATGACCAACTCTTTTAACGGTACCACCCGTACCAATAGGTACTGGAGAATACTCATCTTTCATATAAGCACAAATTATTCGGTCACCAGGTTTTACATTAGGATTTATTTCTTTAGCCATAAAAAGTCTTTTAAGATAAATATAACTAAGAATACTTTAATACCTACAGTATATTTATTATTAAAGAATTATAGAATGAACGTAATCATAACCGAAAGTCAATATAAGACAATTATTAGTGAAAAATTCAATATTGAATTGAAATCAATCACTAATTTTTACAATAATTTAGTTAACAAAATTATTAAAGACGTTAAAAAACAATTTGGTGTTAGTAGTCGTTTTGCATTGACTTATGGTGCTGGTATCGGAGCCCTTATGAAACCTGTTGAAGAGTATTTAAGTGGTCAATTTCCAACTTTAGAACCATGGCAAATTTCTTCATTAGTTATCGCGGCAATATCTGTTGTATATTTCACAGGTAAAGATTATATGGAACTAAAAAAGGATTTAGAAAATCAAGGTCTTACTGACGAGTTAGAGGTTGCAATAAAGAAAACAGAATCACTTAAGGATAAATTCGCAGATATGTTAAACGTGATAGGTTTAAGTATTTATACTGCAAAAGATATTTTAGCTTATACTTTCTTATTACCCGTATTGGGTATGATTATTAATGTTGTTACTACTTTTGGTGTAGATTCGGTACAATTTACCACACTAGTTAATGCAATTTTAACCTCAGGATTAATTACTACTTCAGGTGTTGTTGTTAGAGACGTACTCCAAAGCGTCGCAAATAGAATTTCAAAGAAGTCACCCAACGAGATGGGCGACGAGAATATTTAATCGAGGGTTCAATACCCATTTCTTCAATGATATACTTTCTAATCGACTCAGAAGCCTCTTCTAAGGTATTATTCTGTTGATATTTGTGTGGTATACCTTTTGTTGTTACCTTCTTCTTAAAGATTTTCCATTCTTTAATTGGTATTCTTTTTTTAATTAAAAAAATACGGTTCGAATCTTCAAGACCATTTTCTTCAATAACAAACCTTTTTAAAATATTAACTGGTAAATCATCAAACTGTACCATATTACGTAAATTGAAATTCTTTATCTACTAAATAATAATGTGTACCCATTGCGTAATATAAATTCTGAACCTTTCCTTTTTCTCTTAACTTACCAAGTTGGACTCGTTTTTCATGTTCACTCATTTTGAGACCGATGACCTTTTTACCTGTTGGCGGTTTAAACTCTTTTGGTATTGAGACAATTTCAGGTTCAGGTTTCATTAACTCTACAATTGATTTAATAAGTTTGGCTTTGGTCCCACTTCGTTCAAGACGCAATTCTTTACACAATAGTTTTATTTCAACAAGTGATAATTTATTAAGTTCTTCTCTGGTATACTCCATATAACAAAGATAATGATAAAATGTCAGAATTACAAATCAACCGTAGTATTGGTCGTATTCGTCATAATACAGGTAATACTCAAATGCGAGTATCATTTTGGAATTGTTTTGACCTTCGTGTCCTGACCAATCATAACTTACACCAACAAACAAACCAACCATATCGTCATGGTCTCCAGGTTGTTTATTTTTTGCATATATAAAATCGGCTTTTGGTGTTAAGACTACCTTATTAAAAAAGCCAACAGTAACATCATCAACTTTATTAAGTGTAAATGTAAATGAACCAATATCAGGGTCTAATGTTTCAAATGGTACTTCAAGTTCAAAATAAACTTCCGCACCTTTATCACCTACGTGAGGTTGGATATTACTTGCTTTGCTTTTTATTCCTGTTTTCGCCTCAAATAAAAATAATAAAACCTGAATTGACTTTTTTATTTTTTGAGTAAACTCTTCAATACTATACGGTTCCATATCTCTCTTCGTACTTTGATAATAAATAGTTTATGACCTTTTCAACATCTTCATCTTCCATTTGATGAGCATATTTGTTTCTTTTGAACCATTCTCTCATTACCTGTTCTATGGATTGGTTTCTTAATTTAGCAATTCTTTTAAGTCCTTCCAATTCCGCAGGAACTTCATGTGATTGCATGTAATATTCAGGACCCGATAAATCTTCATCACCGTTACTTACCTCATCATCAGGACGCAAACCATTTACCTGAAAAATATGTTCAATTTCATGTGCAACCAAATCATTAACATCGGCAACCAAATCATACATTAACTGAGGATAATGATTTGGATTTATAATAATAACCATACCGATTGTTTCATCATCATCCATCAAAGCAGCATTAACCATATAAGGTTCATTCATTCCGTTATTAACATCGTATTTAAGTTCAATACTAAATGGTGGTATACCATATGAACGACTTAATCCAAACTTTTCACTTTCCGCATCAAAATTATATTCTAACTCATTTGAAGTTGTTACGTCTTCAGGTAAGTTATAATTTCCATAATTTCCACTCTTAATAATATTAATAATTTGTCTAACTATTTTTCTAACAGGTTCACTAATACCTTTGGCTTCGTTAAGGATTTTAGATTCATTTATAGATTCTTTAACAGAAAAAACAATCTCTTTGGCAATACTCTCAGGATTTTCATCTTCATAAAAACCTGTTTTAATTCTAAAGTAATTTTTCTTCCCTAAAGTACGTGCATAATTTTTGGACCCAACAGAGTTAGATACCATCTCTAATACACCACCAAAATAATCTTGAAATTCTTGACTTAACATATTACATTAACTTTTCTACATCAACTTCATCAATTAATAAACTTAAATCATCCATTGCTATTAATCTCTTTAATTTACGAAATTCATTATCAGGTGCTTGTTTAAACACATTTGATACTTTAAGTAAGTCTGACCCCACCAAACCCGATTCTAAAAATATTTTTAAGTTCTTGGCAAAATCAGGATTTTCAAATTCAATATCTTCAAAAACAACTCTACTGACCAAATATAATGTTGGTCTACCGACACTATACATAACTCTAAAAGATGTGGGGAT
>Ga0070746_10001194_pt1 | contig 15625 bp, 4 predicted proteins | sample VirMetDEL_Mar_21_FD_77016 | JGI IMG/M metagenome (GOLD analysis project Ga0070746, IMG submission 77016) | Aqueous microbial communities from the Delaware River and Bay under freshwater to marine salinity gradient to study organic matter... | ecosystem: Environmental > Aquatic > Marine > Coastal... | reverse complement strand
CTTTGAAAGGATTAAAAAGAATCCTGGTTATGAAATTGATCTCACTGTATATTCAGTGGAGAACAAAAGAAAGATTGAAACTAGTGATGAATACATGTATGAGATCACACACCTAGATAATGAGGAATCCATCAATCGTTGAACTATGGCAGATTTGCACAAAAACTACTGGAACACTGCACCTAGTGATGGTGAGTTATTACGTGAGATTGCTAATGATAAGTTAACGCCAAAGAATAAGGCAAAAAAGAATACTGATGGTTTATTTGAAGCTGAAGAAACTGAATCTCAAATGCTAACTGAGGATTAGTCTACTAAATAAGGTAGAATTCTTGTGTGTTTGTGCCTGTTCAAAGGGTCAGTAAGCCATTTAAAGATATAAGTGCTTCCTTTCAAATCAATCCATTGAATGATGATTTGATTGCTATAATCAATCAGAATGCCATAGCACGTTCTATTCGCAATTTGGTTCTTACTGGTCCTGGTGAAAGACCCTTTAACCCTGCATTGGGTTCTGGTGTGGGCAGTTTGTTGTTTGATAGTTTAGATTCAATCACAGCAGCTAGCATTAAAACTGAAATTAGAGATACTATCACTAATTTTGAACCAAGGGTAAGACTTAATGAGGTTATTGTGAAAGCAAACAGTGAAGCAAATGCTTTTGATACTAAAATCACATATACCATCATAGGTGTTGATGCACCAGCGCAAGAACTCACATTCGCATTAGAACCCACTAGGTAAATGCCTTTAGTTAATTTCAGCAACTTAGATTTTGATCAAATAAAGACGTCCATCAAGGACTATCTTCGTGCGAATTCAAACTTCACAGATTATGATTATGAAGGATCTAATCTATCCACTATTATAGACATCCTTGCCTATAATACCTATATCACCTCATACAATGCCAATATGGTAACCAATGAGGTGTTTATTGATGGTGCAACATTAAGAGAGAATGTTGTTTCATTAGCAAGAAACATTGGTTATGTTCCTAGATCCAGAAATGCTGCTAAAGCAAAGATTTCTTTCTTTGTGGACACATCAGGAACAACTGCTGTTTCAGTTACATTAAAGAGAGGCATTGTATTAGTCTCTACTAATACATTTGCTAATGTAAGTTACGTCTTTTCTATTGCTGATGACATTACAGTTCCAGTAAATAGCAATGGTCTTGCACTCTTTGAGAACATAGATGTCTATGAAGGAACACATGTCACACAATCATTTAATGTAAGTTCCAGAACACCAAATCAAAAATATATTCTTACTAATAGTGGTATTGATACTGATTTGATCACAGTTTCTGTTAGAGAAGCACCAGGATCAACAATTACTCGTACATTCAAACAGTTCAATAGTTTATATGATGTAACATCCACATCACCAGTATATTTTATTCAAGAGATTGAAAATGAGAGATATCAATTATTATTTGGTGATGGTACATTTGGTATTCAATTAGAAGAACCAAACATTGTAGAAATTGGTTATATCACATCCAGTGGAGAAGGTGGTAATAATATTGAGAACTTTACTTTTGCTGGTCAACTTGTAGATAATAATAATACGCCTATTACTACTGGCATCTCACTGATCACAACAGTACAGAAATCATTTGGTGGTGCTCCCATTGAAGGTGTAGAATCAATTAAAAAGAATGCACCTCAAATCTATGCATCTCAAAATCGTGCTGTTACAGCAGCAGATTATGAGGGATTGATTCCTAGAATTTATCCAGAAGCAGAATCTGTATCTGCTTTTGGTGGTGAAGATTTAACACCTCCTCAATATGGAAAAGTATTCATTAGTGTCAAACCACAAAATGGTGTTTATCTTTCTACAACTATCAAAGAAGATATATCAAATCAATTAAGAAAATATTCAGTAGCAGGTATTGTTAGTGAGATTGTAGATCTTAAGTATCTGTATATTGAGACAGATTCATATGTTTATTATAATGAAAACAAAGCACCATCACCTAGTGTAGTAAGTTCATTAGTTACTAATAATATTAATGCTTATGCTGATTCCACTGAACTGAATAAATTTGGTGCTAGGTTTAAGTATTCCAAATATCAAAAAATTATTGATGATACACATGTATCCATCACCTCTAACATTACTACAGTTCAGATGAGAAGGGATATGGAACCCCTTCTGAATGCATATGCTGAATATGAGTTATGTTTTGGCAATAGATTCTATATTAAGAATCATGGTCATAATCCAACTTCAAATGGAACTGTTGTTGGATATAACATTAAATCTTCTGCATTTAAGGTAAGTGGTATAGCAGATACTGTTTACTTTGGTGATATTCCCAATCCTGGTCTTAAAACTGGCAAAATCTTCTTGTTTAAACTGAACTCCCCCACTGAACCAGTTATTGTAAAACAAAATATTGGCACCATTGACTATGTTAAAGGTGAGATTAAGTTGAACCCAATTAAGATCATTTCTACTAGCGTAAATAGAGAGACACCCCTTATTGAAGTTTCTGCTGTTCCATATTCAAATGATGTAATTGGACTTCAAGATTTGTATCTTCAGTTAGATACAAACAATGTTGTAGTCAATACAGTATCAGATCAAATTGCTTCTGGTGATGATGTTTCAGGTAGTAATTACATTGTTACATCAAGTTATTCAAATGGAAGTCTTGTAAGAGGGACACCAGTTCTGACAACTCAACAAACTACACAGAATACTTCAACACCAACCACCAACGTTTCAGTTACAACTGGAAATGCTGGTTCTTCATCATCCAATACATACTCCTATTAATAGAAAATGGCAGTAGATAGAGTTAAGTTTCAAGATATCGTAGCGAGTCAAGTACCCCAGTATGTACAGGATGACTTTCCGCTTCTTGTTGACTTTCTAATACAGTATTATGTTTCACAGGAGTATCAAAGTGGAACATATGATCTGATTCAAAATCTGGATCAATATGTAAAGGTTGATGAATTATTCAATCTTAAGAATTCTACTGTTCTTGCTGCAGATATAGACATTACAGATACAACCATCACTGCATCTGTAGATGGCAATTTTACTGAAGGATTTCCAGACAATAATGGATTAATTCAAATTGATAATGAAATCATCACATACACCACTAAGACATCAACCTCTTTTGAGGGGTGTACAAGGGGTTTCAGTGGCATTACAACCTATGTTGGGAACAATACCCCTGATCAACTTACATTTGAGCAAACAGAGGTAGAAGAGCACAAGAAAGGTGCGACAATTTATAATCTTAATATAAGATTCTTACAGGAATTCTTCAAGAGAATTAAAAATCAGTTTATACCAGGATTTTCTGAAAGAACTCTTTATTCTGGATTAGACCAAAGAAACTTTATTTACGGTGCTGATAGTTTTTACAAATCAAAGGGCACTGATCAGTCATTTGAAATACTATTCAGAGCACTCTATGGGTCAGATGTAGAAGTCATTAAACCAAGTGAGTTTCTGATTAAACCTTCTGACGCTGATTATAGAATTACGCAGGACTATGTTGTTGAAACATATGATGGCAATCCTCTTGATTTAAAAAATCTTACAATCTATCAAAACAGAACTGGTGCTAGAGGCACTGTTACTAATGTAGAGAAGATTAATTATTATGATGGTGATTATTATCAACTTTCTATTGATTATGGATATCAGAGAGATATTGATGTTGAAGGAACAATCTACGGAAAGTTTTTACCAAATCCCAAAACTAAACTTCTTAACACAGTTTCTGTAGGTTCTACAGTATTGGACGTAGATTCAACAGTAAGTTTTCCATCATCTGGATCTGTTGTTGTATCTGATGTAGATGATAACAGAGTAACTTTGTCATACACTGATAAAACTCTCACACAATTTTTAGGGGTCACAACTACAACTTCAATCTTAAATAAAGATACTGATATTTCTTATGATGATTATTCTTATGGAACAGGTGCAAATGGTCAAGTTCAAGTAAAATTTGTTTCTACTCTTACTGATCTTAAATTAAATTCTAACACATATTTCTTTAAAAAGAATGACACCATCAATGTTAAGTCAATAGGAATTGAGTCCACTAATGATAAAGCAGATAGATGGAATTATAATATTAAAACAAGATGGGATGTTCAGTCTATCACAGAACTTGATGCGTCACAAAAACTATATTCAATTAAAACTTATGATGACACCTTTGTAAAGACTGGTTATAAGATGGTGCTAAAAAGCACCAGTGGTGTCTCCATAACTCTTACTGTAGCAAATGTTCTTTCTGCAACTGAATTTAAGGCTACTCTTTCTAACAATATACTTACTTCACAATATTCACTTAAATGGAGCGTTGAGAATCAAATTCTAAAAGGATTCTCAAGTAGATACCCTTTAATGAATAATTATTATGCTAATGTGTTGAATACTTATGAGAAATTTGATGGAAGTTTTCTTGTAGCATCAAATTCTATTCCTAACTATGATTCAATATCAACAAACCCCTATAATAGAAAAGTTTCTTTTTCTGGCCAAGCAACTGCAGATAATTTATTAATTACTCAAAATACAGATCACGGATTCTATACTGGTGATGCTGTTTATTTTCAGCCAGAGGTAATAACAACCACTACAACAACCCCTGATGGCGTTAATCTTGTCACCACTTCAGAAAGCACTTTTGACAATGTAGATAAAGGTGTTTATTACATTCACAGAGTAGATTCAACTACAATTAAACTGGCCAAAAGTAGAGCTGAACTCTACAACAATAAATTTATCACACCAGTTGGTATTGTAACCAATAGCACATTCATATTTTATGATTTTTATAAAAAGAATTTAGAACCTCAAAAAATCTATAGAGAGATTGTAGAACCTTCAACTAAAGATGGAGAATACAATACAGAGGTTGGATATAACGGAATTTTAATTAATGGTGTTGAAATTCAGAATTACAAGTCTAATGATTCTGTTTGTTATGGCGGAATCAAATCAATTGATGTAGATAACCAAGGGAGTGGGTATGATGTCATCAATCCACCACTTATCAATATTGATGATGTAACAGGTATTGGGGCAACTGGTATTGTTGCTGTAGAGGGTTCTCTTAAAGAAATTAGAGTTATTGATAGTGGATTTGATTATGTCAGTGAACCTGTTGTTGTTATTAGTGGAGGAGAGGGAAAGGATGCTTCAGCAAAGGTAAACCTATCTTCAGTTGATCACGTTGTTCAATTTAATTCTGGTCCTGGTCCTCAGAGTGGTGTTAATCTTGCTCTTGATACTATTGGATTTACCACATATCACAAATTTAGAGATAATGAAAGAGTAGTTTATATCACTAATGGTATAGATGGTATTTCTGGTCTTTCTACTGATTCTGATTACTATGCTAATGTAGTAGATGCTTCAACCATTACTCTCCATAAAAGTTTTAATGATGCAAATGCAGGTATCAATACTATCAATCTTACTGGATATGGTGTTGGAAGACAAGAGTTCAAAACTTATGTGAGAAAGAAAATTGTCTCCAATGTAGTTGTAGATAATCCTGGTTATGGATACAAAAACAAAGAAAGAAAAATTGTTGGTGTCAATACAGCATTAGATCAATTCACTATTACTAATCACGGTTATAAGCAAGGTGAAGTCATTCAATATACGCCAGGTTCTTCTTCTATCGTTGGATTAGGATCAACATCAGAATATTATGTTGTTAAGGTTGATGACAATACTATATCTTTAAGTGAAGTTGGAATTGGACAAACTAATGCTGATTATTTTTATAATAACAACATTTTAGTGAATGTCAAATCATCAGGAACTGGTACATTTAACTACAAACCAATCACTGTAACAATTCAAGGAACTATTGGTGTTAATACATCAACCAATCAGGACTTTAGTTGTAAAGTACAACCAATCTTCAGAGGTTCAATTGATTCAATTGATATCACTAATGATGGCGTTGGTTATGGCTCCTCAGAAATTTTGAATTTCAATAGACAACCTGTTATTACATTCCAAAGTGGATTTGGTGCTCAATTGACACCAATAACCTCTGGTGGAAAAATTGTTGAAGTTTTGGTAAATCAGGGAGGAAGTGGATATAACTCTCCACCTGATTTGGAAATTAGTGGAATTGGTTCTTTTGCTAGACTCACACCAATCATTAATAATGGTTCTATAACTGAAGTTAAAGTTATCAGTGGTGGTGTCAATTATTCTACTGATACTAGCATATTAGTAAAAGCAGCAGGTAGTGAGTCAAATCTATACAGCAATATTAATGGGTGGACCGTAAATCTTTTTTCTAGAGATTTCAATAATATAAGTGAAGATGATGGATTCATTAATAATGCATTGGGCAACAAATCTTTAGAATATTCACACATATATCCTTCAAGATATTTAAGAGAAAACACATATGCTATTAATTCTAAAGGAGAAACAATTTATGCAGTTCCAGATCTTGTAAGAGTCAATAATATAGAAGTCAATTCCACTCAACACTCTCCAATTATTGGATGGTCCTATGATGGTAACCCAATTTATGGTCCTTATGGATATAGTTCAGCATCTGGTGGCGCCATCAAGAGAATGGTAAGTGGATATGAATTATCAACCAATACAACTAACAGACCACCTTTATCAATTTATCCAGAAGGATTTTTTGTAGAAGATTATACATTCAAACAATCTGGTGATTTGGATCAACACAATGGAAGATATTGTGTGACACCAGATTATCCAGAAGGTACTTACGCATACTTTACAACCATAGAAGAATCAATTGATACATCTGGACCATTTAACAATTATAAGAAACCTGTCTTCCCATATGTAATTGGCAATTCTTTTAGATCAAAACCATATGCATTTAACTTTAGTCAGTCTTCCAATCATGTTGATTATGATATACAATCCAATCAATGGTTTAGAAATACTGAACCATATAAACTCAACAAGTCATTGAGTGGATATGACTATATCTTTGACTCTAACACATTTAAAAAGCAAAAAATTGATGTAACATCAGCATCTACTGGAAACATCCAAGGTGTTGGTATTTTAACTGGTGGCAGAAATTATAAGGTAAATGATCAACTTGTATTTGATAATTCTGATACTGATGGAAAGAATGCTGCAGGAAAGGTTAAAAGAGTATCTGGTAAAATTGTAGATTCTATCAGTGTATCTTCCACTCAACTGTATGATATTGAGTTCATTCCTTATGCAGAAAAAGGACAGTTTGTTGGGTATAGTTCAACACCCCACAATTTGAAGGATAATGATTTAGTCAATGTATCTGGCATCTCAAGATACTTTGATGGATTGGATGGTAATTATAATGTTGGTATTAATACAGGATCATTTGTTCTTCTCACAGGAATTGGAACAGCAGGTGCAACTGGATTTACCACTTACATACATGTAGGTGGTGCTCTTCAATATCCATTTGTGAGAACAGATGATATCATGAGCATTGGTAGTGAAAAAGTCAAAGTTCTCAATATTGATAGACAGAATCAGAGATTACGTGTCCAAAGAGCACAATCAGGAACTGCCAGCACATCTCACCTTGGATTGACACGTATCTTCAAAGATTCAAGAAGTTTTTCTATCAATGTAGGTGCTACCAGAACGACACAGACTTTAAAGTTAAATTCTGTAATCTATTTTAATCCTGCAGAGTCTCTGGGTATTGGAACTGCACTTGGAACTGGTGTTGGCACAGCTATCACATTTTCAAATCCAGGAGCAGGTGTCTCTGTCGTAGTAGTTCCCCCACAGGCAATTTATTATCCAAATCATGGACTCTCAGTTAATGATGTCGTAGAATACTCAACCAATGGTGGTGATTCTATTGAGGTATGGAATGGTTTGGCAGGAACAGCAAGCACTGTACCTCTTACTGGTCTTGGAACGTTTTATGCTGCTCCAATATCATCCAGATTTATTGGTCTTTCTACCAATAAAGTAGGTATTGCCACTACATCTGGCCTTTATGTTGGCATTAATAGTACTTCAGGATTGCTATACTTCACTGGCATTGGAACAGGTGTTATTCACAGTTTGAGAACTAGACGTGACAATGTAATAACTGGTCAGGTTCAGAAAAATGAGGTTACTGTATCTACTGCTTCTACACATGGTCTTTCTGTTAAAGATTCCATCAACTTTAGCCTAAAACCAAAAAATGAAGTTGTAGTGGATGTCAGATATGATGACTATAATAGAAGAATTGTTTTTGATCCAAAAGCATTTTTAGCAGCAGATGTTTCTGTGGATGATGACACAATTTATTTTGCCAACAATACATTTAAAACTGGTGATAAGGTAATTTATACTTCATCTTCACCATCTGGTGGTTTGACTAATGAAGCAATGTACTATGTTGTTCTTCATACACCTGTCAAAATCAAACTAGTTGAAAATAAATCAGAGATTAAAAAAGTTACACCTAATTTTGTCAATATTACAAGCGCTTCTTCTGGAACACTCTCAAAGGTTAATCCTCTTCTTAATGTAAGCAGAAACAATGTATTGAAATTTGACTTATCAGACTCATCTTTGTCATTCTCATCCAATAGCAATCAGTATTCTGCTTTTGATTTTGACATCTATTCTGATGCTTCATTTAGATCATTGTATTTGACATCAGGAAATACTTCTTCCTTTGAAGTCACTAAGAGTGGAAAAATTGGAGTTGATACTACAGCAAATCTGACATTAACTTTATCAGACTATGTTCCATCAGTCTTATGGTATGCTTTTTCTAATGAGAATACATCTTTCTCACCTGTCACAAAAAGACAGATAGTCATAGATGAAAATGTAACATCATATAATCAAATTAATTTAGTTCCAACAAAATATGATGGAGAACAAGTAATTACTGGAATAGCAACTACTTCATTCACTTTTAACATTGACACAGCTCCAAGTGTAACATCATATGGATCAACAAATGCTTCTCTTTCTTATGATACTAGTTCCACAAGTGCCTATGGTTCCATTACTAAAGTGGAAATCACAAATCCAGGTTATGGTTATAAGAGCTTACCAGGAATCAATACAGTAAGAAGTGGTTATGGAACTGATGCTATTCTTTATCCTGAAAGCAAAAATATTGGTCAAATTCTAAATCACCAATACTCATCTAAAAATATTGGTTTTGATTATCCAACTGACAATACTTTAAGAACAGTAGCAAATCTTCCTGAAATATTGGAGATTGAACCACTCTACTCTTTTGAAAGAATTGGAATCACATCTAATGGAATTAATTACCTTCTTGCTCCTGACCTTGTAGTAATTGATGGCTACACTAACAAAATTATTGATGATGTTCAACTGAACTACGAACTTGGTGATAATCAAGTTTCTATTATTAAAAACACAACTGGCATTTATGAGACACTTCCAAGAATTGTTCCAGTCAATAATACAAATGGAGTTGGAATTAGTTCCATTGAATACACTAACTCAACAAAGAACGTCAGAATTTATCTGAATGCTATATTCAGCGATCTTGAAGACTATCCATTTGTTATTGGTGAGGATATCTTAGTTGAGGGTATTAATGTTGGAGTTGGCACTACAGGAGTTGGATATAACTCTTCACAACATGAATATTCATACTTCACAGTAACTGGCGTTCAGACCAATCTTGGTGGATCTGGTGCTTATGTTGAATATAGCATGTCCAATTTCCTTTCTAGTGGACAAGAACCAGGAAACATTATAACACCAATTTATGGAAGAGTAATACCAGTATCACATTTCCCAATATTTGATCCTGTTTTGAAGAAGAATGACTATTTTATTGATGAAACAGTAACTAATGGAAAGTATGAGGGATCTGTTGAAAGTTGGAATAGAAATACAGAAGTTCTTAAAGTTTCAACTCCATTTGATTATGAAGTTGGAAATATTATTAAAGGTCTTACTTCAAATACACAAGGTGTAATTAAAACAAAGTATGACTTTGAAGCAGAAATTAATACTGGCGCTGGAGCAACAATCATCAATGGTTGGAACAGGAACACTGGATTCTTAAATGACAATCTTCAAAAAATTCCAAATAATGAATATTATCAAAATTTCTCATATTCACTGAAGTCTGACGTTGATTTTGATACTTGGAATAATGCTGTTGGATCACTTAATCATACTGCTGGATTCAAGAAATTCTCTGATCTACAGGTAGTATCTGAAGCTTCAGCACCTGTTGTTGCTATTGATTCTAATATTGAAACTGTTGTTGATGTAATTGGCAAAGGTGAACTTAATTGCTTCTATGATTATGATAATGTCACAGAAACTGATTTTTATGTAAATGGTTTACAATTCTCAAATGAGATTCTATTTAAAAATAGAATTCTTTCTGATTATTTCCAATCAGTTGGTAATAGAGTTTTGAGCATTGATGATATTTCATCACAGTTTAATAGTAATGAAAGGGCAGAACCTTTTGAACCAATTGCTTCCTTTGAATCAAATTACACCTTTAATAAAATTATAACATATGCTAGAGATAGAATCTTTACTGATGAAAGACAGTTTTCTATTATTTCTTTAGTGCAAAATAATAATGTTGGTTATATGAACCAATATGCAACTATTGAAACTTATCCATATCTTGGTTATTATGATTACATTGCTACATCAGATGGATGGGATCTTACCTTCTATCCAGTTAAGTATGAATTTAACATCTATGATATTTCATCAGTAGCATTCAGCATCCTGGACAATAAAACCACAACCGGAACTAGAAGCTATGGTGACGTTGCTTCACTATTCAGCACCAATGTTGGTACAACTGCAGGGGTGACGACCACTCTTGTCTCCGTTGCTAATACTTATAGAGCTTTAAAAGTTCTATCAATGGTTGAAGAAGTTTCAAATGATAAATTCTATTCAACTGAACTTAATGTTATTCATGATGGTACTGACGCATACATTCTTGAATATGGAAGTATCAATGATTCAAGTGGAACCTATGCATTAGGTATTGGCACATATGGTGCAAGAATTGATGGATCTGATCTGATAGTTGAATTCCATCCAAGTGTTTCTACAGCAGTTACCTGCAATTCTGCAATAGTAGCAATCTCTGATAACGGCACTTCTACTGGGTTTATCAACTTAGATGTTACAAAAGTTGGAACATCATATTCATCTATTTCAGCATCTGGTTCACCTGTAGCTAATGTAATCTCCTCATATACCTCTCCTTATGAAACTGCATATGGAATTGTTGTTGTTGAAAATACAACAGATAATGAATATGAGATGTTTGAAATTGGAGTATTGTCTTCTTCATCTAATGAAACTTATGTTGAATATGCCAATGTCTTGACAGGATCAGGAATTGGAACAGTTGGAATTACATCCACTTCTGGAAATATAAACATTGTCTACACTCCAGTTGCTAATAAAGATGTTGAAGTAAGAACATTCTTCAATCAAATCCAAATCTTTGATGCAAATACAAATTCTACTTCTGTTGATCTTAATAACGTTATTATCAACACAGACCAAGACAATTATCAAGGAACTAAGTTAAGTGTGATAGAAAGTTTTGAACTCAAGCATCGTGGCAATACAATCTTTAGAAGAGTATTTGATGGGTCAAGTTCAACTGTTGTTGATCTTTCAAATGATATTATTCAAATTCCAAATCATTTCTTTGTAACTGGTGAAAATGTAACTTATGGATCTCCTGGAGCTGGACACACTGCAGCTATTGGCATTGTTACTGCTAACATTCCAGGAATTGGCAATACTGATAAACTTCCAGAGAATGTATATATTGTAAAAGTTGATGATGGCAAATTGAGATTTGCATCATCTGCTGAAAATGCTTTAGCACAACCTCCATCTATTCTTTCACTTAATTCTGTTGGTGTAGGAAACTCTCACACATTTACTGCTAAGAAGGCAAATTCAAAAGCACTCATTTCTATTGACAATATGATTCAGTCTCCAGTTGCTCCTACTGGAACTGCTACTTCACTTACTCAAAATATTGTATTTGATCTAACCTTCACAACATCTGGTGTATCATCCTTCTTTGCTGGAGATATTATCAAGATTGATGATGAATTCATGATTGTTGAGTCTGTTGGAACATTTGGTGTTCCAAACAACCTCTCTGTTATTAGACCAAAGATGGGTTCAACTCTCACTGAACACTCATCAGGAGCAATCATTACTAAGTATTCTGGTAATTATAACATTATTGGTGGATCTGTATATTTTGCCTCTGCTCCTTATGGCAATATACCAATTGGAACATCAACTAATCCCCCAGATGAAAGAGATTGGACTGGCATTACATCTAGTTCCACTTTCCAAGGCAGAACTTTCATGAAGCGTGCTGGTGCTGGCACAACACTTGAACCATATCATGAAAACTATGTTTTTGATGACTTCTCTAGATCATTTACTGGTGTTACTAGTGTATTCACCCTTCAATCTGAAGGTGCAGATGTAACAGGAATCACTACAGATACTGTAATCCTGACTAATTCAATATATCAAGCACCACAAGGTATTCAGGCAACTCAAGGTGACTATCAAATCATTGAAGATGCTGGTATCACCTCAATCAGATATAATGGAACTGGAACACCTGAAGGATATGATCCAAACAAGTCTCAGTTCCCAATGGGTGGTCTGATTGTTTCTGTTGGATCTACAAGTGGTTTTGCTTATCAACCTCTAGTATCTGCAGGAGGAACTGCAACAGTCTCTGGTCTTGGAACTATATCTGCTATTAGTATTGGCAATAGTGGATCTGGTTACAGGGCAGGAATTCAAACAGTGGTTAATGTTGGAGTTCAAACATTCAATGGAGTAATTCCTTCAATTGAAAATATTGGAACTGCTACAATTCAGGGTGGACATATTGTAAGTGTAGCAATCACAAATCCTGGATCTGGGTATACATCAACAAATGCTCCTGTTGTAGTATTTGATGATCCACTCAGTTATTCTGATATTCCTCTGCAGTATTCAACATCAAGTATCTCTGGTTCAGGACAGGGAGCAACTGTTGATATTGTTGTTGGACAAGGATCAAGTGTTATTAACTTTGAATTCAGAAACACAGGATATTCTTATGGATCTGCAGAAATTCTTACCATTCCTGTAGGAGGATTGACTGGTATTCCAACAGATACAAGTGCTTCATTTGATGAATTCCAAATTACTATTGATTCGGTATACAATGATCAATTTAATGGTTGGAGTGTTGGTGAATTTGAAGTATTTGATAATCTCAATGATAAGTTTAATGGATCTACAAAGTCATTCAAACTGACTATCAATGATCAGGCAATATCAATTAGATCTCAATCTGGTTCTAATATTGAAGTGGACCAGACACTTCTTGTATTCATTAATGATATTCTTCAAGAACCAGGTGTTGCATATCAATTTGAAGGTGGTAGCGTAATCACATTTACTGAAGCACCTAAAGGACCACTTGAGGGAGTTGAGAATAGTGGCGACACCTCTAAGATCGTCTTCTACAAGGGTGCTGGTAGTGTGGATGTTGTCTTCACTGATGTTTTGGAGACAATAAAAATTGGAGACACTCTTGATATTGATAATAATCCAGAACTTGGTCAAGCAGTGACATTAAACCAAAATTTAAGAACTGTAACTGGCATCAATACTCTTGATTCTGTTGAAACTAACAATTATCCTGGTCCAGGAATCACTAGTGATTCCACTATCTTAAGACCTGTAACTTGGTGTAAGCAATCTGTTGATAAGTTTATCAATGGAACATATGTTGGTAAAGATAGAGCAGAGTATGAACCACAAATCTACCCTGCATCATATCTAATCCAACCTGTAAGTGTAAGCACCACCTTTGCTTATGTTGATAGTGTTAGACCTCTGTTTAACTCAAACAATGAAGCAGCCATTAAGTCATTCCAAAACAATATTCTGATAGTATCTCAAGACAATAAAGTTGGAGCAAGTGCTACTGCTACAGTTTCTGTTGGTGGTTCAGTCACAGCATTGAATATCACTAATGCTGGTGCTGGTTACACATCATCTTCTACTTCTATCAGTATTGCTTCTCCTGGCATTGGAACAACAGCAACAGCTACAGCAACAGTTTCAGGTGGGCAAGTTACTTCTTTCACAATATCTGAAGCAGGTGCTGGTTATACATCAACTCAACCTCCAGTTGTTCTTATTGAGTCACCTGTTGTTGTTAGAGAGGAAATCAGAGTTAATTCCTACACTGGTGATTATGGATCAGTTGTTGGTTTTGGAACCACTACAGTTTCAAGTCAGCAACAACTCATCTTTGACTTCTTCATTGATAAAGACTCCTTTATGAGAGATTCTAATTATGTTGGAACTGGAATTACAGTTAGTGGCATTAGCACCGGTGACTTCTTTACAATTTACAATTCCAATCTGACTGTTACTCCCTCTTTAGGTGATGCTGTAATCAGTCAATATAATGATGGTTCAAATCTTGGAATCACAACATCATTTGTTGACAGTACCTTCCAAGTCAATAGTACATATACTTTAGAAGTTGATATTCTTGGTATTGGAAGAACTACTGTTAGAAGAGTCTTTACTAATGTTGGTGGAATCAGCACAATCAGTTTTGGATCCACATTCATAACATTTGATAGTGAGTCATACACATTTGATAGCAGAACATTTACCGTATATCAGGGTGGCATTAGTTCTAACTTTAGTTTTGGTGAGTTTAGTTGGGGTAAAATTGACTTTGGAACCAGATCTGAATCTGATTCATTCAACTCTTATAATGATGATGGATATGCTGGCCTTTCAACTGGTGCTCTTGTAACCAGAAGTCAGTCTCTCAGATATAATAATTACACTTAATAAATACTTTTATTAAAACTGTCTGTAGAAAATGGCTAGGCAAGGTATTAGTACAGGCACCACTCCTAATGATGGAACTGGTGATACTTTATTAAGTGGTGCTGTTAAGATTAATGATAATTTTGATGAAGTTTATACTTTACTGGGTGATGGCACAACCCTTGCTCCTGGCATTGTAACATCCATTGTTGCTGGAAGTAATATAAGTGTTAGTGGATCAACAGGTCAAGTTACTGTTACTGGACTAGCAAATACTGCTAATATCAATGCAGATAGTTTGAATGTATCAGGTGTTGCTACTGCTACATCATTTGTTGGATCTGGTGCCAACTTGACTGGAATCACAACTCTGATTTCTGCTGGTTCTAATATCACTCTGACCACAGATGCTGGTATTACTACTATTTCTTCATCTGGTGGTGGAGGAGGAAGTGGTGATATTTCTGTTGGATTTGGAGCAACTGTTGGACAGACACCTTATGTTGTAGGAACAGGTGTTACAAGAGTTGATTTTGTAGGAGCAGGATATACAGTAACAGTTTCTAATGGCATTGCCACTGTTAGAAACCTGAAGATGGATCTGAAACAGATCAACTTCACAAGCTCAAGTGATGGTGGCGAAAGCAATGAAGGAAGCCAAATCAGTTACACAGCAACAGTAGATGATTCAAATGCTGTATTTGCTATTGAAGATAATGGCGGTTTGACTGGTGTTGGAATCAACTACTCAACAGGT
>Ga0070746_10001192_pt1 | contig 15638 bp, 10 predicted proteins | sample VirMetDEL_Mar_21_FD_77016 | JGI IMG/M metagenome (GOLD analysis project Ga0070746, IMG submission 77016) | Aqueous microbial communities from the Delaware River and Bay under freshwater to marine salinity gradient to study organic matter... | ecosystem: Environmental > Aquatic > Marine >... | reverse complement strand
AGAAGAGATTTATTATCAGTCAGTAAAGACTACTGCGTTTTTAGAAAAAGAGTCATACGGTTCATACTTTGTATTTCCCTCCTCAATGTATGACTATGTAAAAACGCATGGTAGTCTTAAAGGATATGAGGGGTTAGTCTATGTAAATAGACTAATCCTTGATATCGACAAAAATGGATTGCAAAACGATGAGCTATATGAGCTAGTAAAAAATCATATAGGAGAATTAATAGAGTTTGGTATTAAAGAAGAAGATATAAATCTTTGGTATAGTGGCACAGGATTTCACATCGAATTAATGGATGTGTTTGGATTTCAACCAGCAAAGAATGTCCACGAAAAAGTCAAACAAACATTCAACAAACACTTTGCTTTTGCAGATTCCATATATGATAAAACTAGGATTATAAGAAGTAATTGGTCTTACAATCCAAAATCTCAATCATACAAAGTATATATCCCTATGAAATATTTAGATGACTTGTCAATGAACGATATCATTGATGCAGCTAGTTCTAAAGAATCATATGCATATTATACAACAGAGTATGTTGGATGGTTTGATGAATTAAATAAACCAAACAAAACAATAGAACCTTACTTACAATTTAAAGTAATAGATGCACCATTCGTAATTAAAAAAGCTGTAAACAAAACAAGTGAAACAAATTCAGTAGTAACTTGTATGCAACATATATTCAACGAAGGTCCAATAGAGGGTTCAAGACACCAGAAAGCAATGCGTATGGCTTCTTCTTATAGAAGAGCAGGTATGCCTTATTTAGCTACCTTAGCAGCATTGATGGAATGGAATGGTAATAGTATGGATGACAATAGAATCATTAGAGTTGCTGATGCTATCTATGAAGGTAACTATCAGTATAGTTGTAATGATATTATTATGTCAGAGTATTGCGATAGTAAATGTATATACTACAAAAACAAAAACTATACACTCGATATTAAAGGTATCGATGAACTAGAAGATGCGTTTGCAGAATACATACAGAAAGACTTTGCTAAAAAGTCTATCAATATGAGCAATATATTTAAAGGTGCTATGCCCTATGACTTTAAACCAGGAGAGCTTGTAATATTCTCAGGTGATACAGGTATGGGTAAAACAGCATTTGTTCAAAATATAGTAGCAAGAGCTAAACGTGATACACTATTCTTATCATTAGAAATGAATGAATATCTAACATTTCGTAGGTTCGTACAAATTGTTACAAAGCAAACAAAAGAGTGGGTAAATAATAGTTATCTAAGTAATGAAAACACTTCATTTAAAGAGTTGTTACAACATATTAAGATAATGACTATACAACCTCAGATAGATGCTGTTAAACGCATTGTAGCAGAACATCAACCAGCAGTATTAGTGGTAGATACTACAGATGAACTACAGGTCGAAGGGTTCAGAAATGATATTCAAGAACAAAATATGAAAATTGATGCATTAAAAAGCATCGCACAAAAATATAATACGTTAGTATTAGCTATACATCATATTAACAAAAGCTCTGCAAGTTCAGGACAATTAGGTATACACTCTTTAAAGGGTTCATCTAATGTTGTACAGAAAGCAGATAAAGTTATTATGATTAAAGGTGCTGACAGAGAAGATACACATAGATTAATAACTTCTGTAAAATCTCGTGACGAAGCACCATTTGAAATGCTATCTCAGTTTCACTTTGAAACAATGACGTATGAAAGGATGGAATTAGATGTTTGATTATATAATTAAGTTTGATAATATGCAAGATGACGATAACATTATGCAACGTATAACGTTGCTTAGTATATTTAAATTCGGTGTTTTTGCATCAACACAGAAAGGACAACACTTTTCTTTAAGTATGGGTGTTGGACCAGCTGAAATAGAATGGAGTTTTAGATTATGGCTCACAAAAACAAGATAAGAGGTAACAATCTTGAACGTGAAATCGTTAATCAATCCAAAGAGGAAGGGCTCTCTGCAAAGAGGGCCTATGCCTCAGATGGTAGGTCATTAGGATATAGTGAAGTAGTTGATTGCGTAGTTGAAGATTGGACCATACAAGCAAAACGTAGAAAGAAAGTAGCACAATGGCTATACCCAGATTACCATGGAGATGACGTAGATGCTGTTGTAACTAGAATGGATAGAAAAGAAGCGTTAATTATAATGCCTCTTGAAAAATGGATAAAGATGATGAAGGAGTTAAAGAATGGCAAAAGTAAATCTAAGTAAAGAAGAAATAGAAATGCTGTTAAAAGGTTTAGCTAATCTCATAACAATTAAACATAGATATAGAGAAGTTAGAATGATGAACTTAGATATAGATATGATTAGAGATATATTACATAAACTTGAAAACCCATTTCAAAGTAGATACAATGAAATAATAAGAAATTCAGAAGATAAACAACCTAGAGTAGGGAATTGTGAGTGTTGTGATGTTTAAATTTACTAATGAAGAGTTATTGATTATAAGGTCTGCATTACTTAACTTTAAAAAAGCACCATTTGTATCAGATGGTGAACGTAAAGTTATTAGCAGCATTATTCAAAAGCTTTACGACAATTTATTTGAAAAATAATTTATTGCCCTCAACTATTAACATGCTTTAAAGGAAGCGGGTGGCGAAAATCCATCTTATTTCTTGATATAACGGAGCAAATACACTTGGTTGGCACTGATGTATGCATATATTAACTAGAGGGCAATAAAATGGAGGCTATATGGCAGATGAAATAAACGTAAGTATAAATGAACAAGGTCAAGTTCAAACATTCAAAAATGAACATGGCACATTCTATTTATATAATATAGACTTTTTACCTAATGGTAAAATAGATGTTGAAAAAGCAACGCAAACAACAAGATTTCATATGAATAAACTAAACAAACAGAAGCAAACAAACGAATGATTATTCCTTATAAAAAACAATACGAAGTATTAAAAAAAGAATATGAAGAGTTGTCTAAAGAATTAAACCAATACGCTGATTTAAGTTTAGATGAATTTAAAGACCGTAAAAGCTTAATGACAAGGTTATATCAACTTGAAAAAGAATTAGAATTAGAAAAAACAAATAACAAATACTCTACAGAATACTTAGCTATTTTAGTTTGGCTTTATGGTATTGATGAAAAAAAGTACAATAAAGTAGTTGAAGATATATGTAAAAAAATATATGATGACTATGAATGGAAGTCAGAAATACTAGGATATGATTTTTTGCATATGCATCTTTCAGAAGATAATAAATATGCAAATGAGTTATTTGATTTATTTAACAAAGAAAGTGAGGACTAAATGAAATATAATGCTGATTTTCAATACGATTTAAAGTTTGGGCAAGAAGGTGAAACTGAAATAGCAAAATTATTAAATGATTCTGAAATTGAAGTAAAGCGTGATAGACAAACTCAACAAACTGGTAATGTATATATAGAATATGAATCAAGAGGTAAACCATCTGGTATTAAAACTACCAAAGCTAATAAGTGGGCATACATATTACAAGATGGCTGCATTCTTATTGTTGATACAGAACTATTAAAAAAAGCATTACGTTATTTAATTAAAGCTAGACTGTGCGTAAAAGATATACCTGGCGGTGATAACAATACATCACTAGGTGTATTAGTAAGTGTAGAAAGACTAATGGAAGGTATAAGAAAAGTACAATGAAGGAAGATAAAACCTGGAGTTTAACCAAAGAATATGAATTAAATAAAAATAATTTCATATTTACTAATAAATTCCCATTAAAACGCATTTTATCTGATTTGTCTAAAGAAAATGACAAGTTAGGGAAAAAAGTCTACGAAAATAGCCCTAGAAGGCTTTAAAAAAAATTTAACGACCAAACATTCGATTAATTATTGTTGATGCGATATAGAGCGTATTTAATGCGAAAAGTGGGCTCTATTGTGATTCTAATTCAGAATCGCCCTGTAAATTAGCTTGCATTTCTTCTTGTAGTCTTTTTTCGATTTCATTACGATTTTTTCCAACTTCTTGGCCGATTCTATGCAATGGTATACCTGTTAAGAAGTCAAATGACATAGAAGGTGATTTATAACTTCTATATGCATCACGCATTAACCTACCACCTGGTACCCATGTTGCTGCTTGATATTTTACAAAATTATCCCATTCACCATTTAACAATGAACTTACAGGAGCTAATACAAATCTACTAATAGGTGGAGTAACTACTTGCAAAGGTGCTAATGAAGTATGTGGCCATGCACTAAAGAATGCACGCTTTCTATCTTCTTTATCACCAAATAACCATTGTGCAGTATCCTGCATCCAAGACATTGGTGGTGATAATGCATATTCAAACATAGTACCTACAAATATACTTGCCATTGCCATAGACATTAAATCAGCAGTTAATTGTCTATTAAATCGTTGCTGTGCATCTGTGTTCATCATCCATTTAGTATAAGAAGCTTGTTTATATAAATTACGTCTTCTCTTGATGCTGTTCCAAGCATAAGGATGGAAACGTGTCATAACTCTACCTAATGAAGTATTAGAATAATTACTTCTAAAAGCAGAGTGGTAAATATACTGAGATGCTTCAATACCTTTACGAGCCATTTCCATTAGATATGGACTATCCCAACTCATCTTACCTTGGTCTATTAAAGGCTGCACTGTTTGTCTTGCATTTATATAATGTGCGATAGCAGCAGTTCTACGTAACATTCTTTCAGAATACTGCATAGGCTTAGCACCTATCTGTACAATACTTTCCCCCACATTATAACGTTTCTGTAATTCGTTAATTGATGCTTTTAATTCTTTCTCTGATTCTACTGGATTTTCTGAAAACTCTGGATTTTCACGTTCCCATTTACCAAATCTTTTTGCTAATGCTTCTGCAAAACGTCTAGGTTGTCCTTGTTGTAATGTACTAGTCAATCCTACTTCTTCAAGGTACATACCTTCTAGCAAACCTCTCTGTACAAAAATACGTTCTACATCTTTCATATTACGTACTTTTTCTAATTTTACTTGTCTTGTAATAGGGTCAATTACTTCATATTGTGCATTACCAAATATTTCCAATACATAATCTTCACTTGTAGCTTTTCTAAATATATCTCCACCTACGTCTGCATAAATGTTTGTACCACCACCAAAATAGTTTGCAAGCATTGTTTTAGGGTGAAACAGCAATGACATCAATTCATATCTACCTTCAAACGTACTAAATGCATTTAATTTTTGTGCAGTTGCCATACGTCTTTGTGCTTCATTCATTACTACTTCTTGACCTGTGACAGGGTCTGTTTTTTTACCTAAGTCTTTGAAAAATGCAAACTCTCCTTCTTTCATACCCATAGCTTCACCAAAACGCTCTTCAACACTTCTAATAAAGTTTACTGCTGCTTCATCACTAAATACATGGAATGCAGTACCATATCGTTTAATCTTATTAATATTCTCTTCTTTTGCTAATAACTTAGCTTCTCTCATATTAGCTTTCTTTAACGCTTGAGTTAACTCTGGTCCTTCTAATCCACTTCTAAATACATCATTTACATTAACAGCAATATTATCATTTACTTTACGTAAGAATTCTTTTTCTATATATGATAATTTTCTACCACGATTTTTTGTTAATGTACTTTCATTTAAATCAGCCTTAATATATTCTTGCAATAAATCGTATTCACTTTTTCTAAATCCATCTATATTTAAATCAACAAAACTATCTATACCTAACTTTGTATTTAAACTTCTTCTCATGTAAGAACCCCATGTTTCTGTGTGCTCTATGTCATTCAAAGCATTTTTTCTAATAAATCTATCAATGTACATCGTACCTCTAATGCTGCTAAAAGTATCAGTATATGCTTTAATAAACTGACTAGTATATTGGTCTAATGCTTTTCCTGTTTTTTCATACCCTAGCAAAACATGCTCACTTCTATTCTTAAAAGAACTATTTGTAAAAGCAGCAGGGAATGTTTTATTGTTAAACATAACTAAACGCTCACTCATAGCAGTGTCACTATATGCTTGTACAGATTGCATATGTGTTTTTTCTTTAACAAACTCTTCTAATGATTTCTTTTCAAACTCAGCTAAATTTCTTTTATCTCCTGGTGTCATTAGCCATTGTGCTTTAGTATCAGGCATAAACGCTTTAAATCCACGTTCTTTAATATCTTTAATATGTTCTGCTGCTAAAAACTGTACATGGTTTTCAGTGTTAATATAGTTGTTTCTAAAGTTACTATTACCTAAATGCGGCCAATAATTACTTACTTCACCCTTACTGTTAACAATTTTATTAATAGGTTTAAAAGGATTTTCTCTATTGTATTTATTTAATAACGCTTTAGCTACATTAGGTATTTCTTTTTTATCTTCAATTCTTTTTTGTATATCAATACCTAACTCTTTATTTACTTTTTCTCTTATTGCATATTGATGTAATATATAATTCAATTCGTTGAAGCCAATCATATTAGCAGCAGTACTATCAATAGTGTTAGACTTGTCTAGTACATTTCTAACACGTTTTAACACTTTACCATCACTCAAAAATCCTGAATCATGTGCAAGATTATCCATAACACTTTTCTTTAATTTCCAAACTTTACCAATCTGCTCCATCCCTCTTTCATTAAATTCTTTAAACCATTCTAAATATAAATCGTTAGCCTTGTTTAGTTCTGTAATATATTCACGAACTGTTACTGTTTTTAAATTACCAGGTTTTTCTGTATCTTTAATAATTAGCTTGTTGCCAGTTTCTATTTCTATTTCCTTCAATTCTTTTTCTGCTCTTTCAAATGCTCTATCAAAAGAATCTCTACTAAACTTATCATAGTTAACGTTTGTATCAGGATATCCTTTTTCTCTGTATTCAGTAGCAATAGTATCTAATTCTAAATCAAATTTTATAACATTTCTATCTCCAGAGTTTTTAAAATCATATATAGCAGCTCTTCTATTTTTGTTGAAATCTTGTATACCAGCAGCAAGACGTTTACCATGGTCAATAACATCTACATTTAACTCTATAGTATTTGTAGGTGTAATAACACTTTTTAAATTTGTTTTACCAGTAACTCTATCGTAAATAGGTATATTGTCTTTTTGGTAAGATAACATTTCTCTTTTTTGTAGTTGATATAAACCTACACTGTTATAAAACCAATAATGAACCATAGAATTAAATGGTGATTTCTTTCTAGCTTTTTCTACTGCTACTCTATCACTAGCATCTACACCTTGTAAACGCTCAAATATTTTAATCTTGCTAGTTAATCTACTATCTGTATCTGTGTATATATCTTTTACCATTCTAGTAAATGCTTCAAACTCTCTAGCAGTCATTTGACCCATTTCTACACCTAGTCTAGCTTTACCTTCTACACCAATAGCACTAAAAAACTCAGCTACATTACCTTCCAGGTCAATTAATAATTTAGGATTCTTATCAATTAACTGTTCCCAAGTCTTTAACAAATCTCTTTGGAACGGTGTAATCAATGCTACATCGCCTTTCTTAAATGGGCTCTTTTTAAAGTCTATAATATCTACAAAATCTTGTGGGTTTTGCATAAAGTCTGCTTGTTCTTTTGGTGACTTATTAGATAGCTTAGATAATATACTTCTTTCTGCTAATTCTTTAAATGCTACTTGCGATTCAGTATCTCTTAAAGTTCTAAGCATATCTTCTAATTCTGTTTTTTCAAACAAGATAGATTGCTGATTAGCGTCTTTCTTTTCTGCTGATTTAACTATTTTACCATCTAAAGTAGCAGTAACTAATTCAGTTACTTCACTTGTTTTTCTAGTATCTCTTTTAGGTTCTGGTGGTTCAATAGCATTTTTTAGTTGTGTAGTACGTTGTCGTTGAGGTATTTCTATTTTAACTTGTACAGCATCTTGATTTACTGTTGTACCAGCATCAAATATATCACGTATTTCTTGCATTAACTCTCTCTTATGTTGCAAAGGTATTGATTCTGCTCTAAACAACCCTTGATTATAAAAACCTTGATTGGTTGCATACATATTAAAAACGTTTATACTTTTCATTCCAAAATCAACATCTGCTTCAAATTGTTTTTGAATTTCTATTTGTCTGTCTCTAGCATACTTTTGCAAGTTTAAAACATTTTTCATTTTGTTAAATCTTAATTGCGATTCTAACATATCTAAGTCTTTTAATTTTTTATCCCATTCTTTTTGAGTGTAATTTTCTGGTCTTTGAGTTTTTATAAATTCTTCTTTAACAGATTTTAAATATTCATTTCTATCACGCATTTCAGGTCTAGGTAATATATCAGACATTAAAGTTTTACTTAATACGTTACTTAGTAATTCTTGTTGCTCTGGTTTTAATTTAGTTTCTCCTAAATATTCTAAAGCATTTTTTCTATAGGTTGATATAACTTGGTCTCTGTCCATGCGTTGTATTAAACCTTTACTAGCTAAATATTCATTTAGTTTTAAATCATAACTAAACGTCAACATTTCATTTATTTTTGCATCTAATAATTTTGGTTCAATACCGCTATTAAACATCTGTGTTCTTAGTTCATTATATCTAACTGCTAAATTATTTAAAGCACTAACACTAACTAACTGCTGTAAAATATGACCTTCTTGATTTTCTAATTTAACCTGCATACCAAATCTATCTTTGGTTATTACTTCAGAAGCCATTTTATCCCAAAGCTGTTTCAATTCTTTTACAGACATTTCAGCTATGTTTTTATCTGCACCAGCTATTTTATCTAGGTATAATTCATTAACTAATAAATCAGTAGACAATAAGCCTTCTTTTTTCAAGTGATTATAAAAATGTGTTTTTCTAACCTTAGCATGTGCTTTACCAAGGTTTGCAATTAAAGTTTTATATTGACTTGGAGGTATTACTCTAATATCTACCGATATACCATCAAAGCCATATCCTGTAGCTTCAAATGGCTCTGCTATTATTTTAGCAACATCTAATAAATGATTATTCCAAACTTCACTACCCTCAATATTTCTTGTATATTGTTCATGAAATTTACCAGCTATTTGACCTAATTCATTGTACATAACTTTATCAGTAAATCTACCAGTCCCTTTTGTTAAAGCTGAGTTAAAATCGTACATAGTTGCAAGCTTAGTGCTTAAATCTCTGCTTATACTAGTACCTAAAGCAGGCGTATCTTTTAATAATTTTGTAAGTTGTGGTAAAGTATAAGATTCTATATCTATTATTTCTTCACGATTTTCTAATTCTCTTTCAATAGGGTTTTCTTTTTTTACAGTAAATTCTTTTGTTTTTGGATTATACGCTTCAATAGTCATGCTGCTAAATACAAAATAGCCAGTCATTGGACTACCATCCTTTATTGCTTCAAAATACTCTTCAAATCTTTCTCTGCTAGCACCAGAATGAATTTTATAACGATTTTTCATTTTTTCTAATAAATCTACTCTACGTTGTTCTAAAGCAGGGTCTTTTTGTTTTGGTCCTAATATAAAATCACCATCTTGTCTTGCTCTTACGTATTCTTCAAATGTCAATGTTCTGTCTGTAGGCATATAAGTTTTTATAAATTGCTCTTTGTTTTGTCTAAAACTAATAATTTTATTTATACCATTAACCTGACCAGTAACAGTAGGTGTTAATAATTGGCTTGCTACAATCTGATTAAAATCTTTTGCCAGTCCACTTCTTGTTTTTAACGATACATTATCTTCAATACCTCTTTTAAAACCATACCAATCTATCAAACCAGAAAAAGGACCCTCTTGGTAACTTGGCCATTCAACTTTTGCATTTGTAGATATATCGTATAATTCAAAATGTTTATTTAGCATATTATCGATTTTAAATTGTACAGCAGGATTAACAGAATTTTTACTACCATCTAAATCTAAATTTAAAGATATGTCAGATTCGTATTTATCAAAAAAGTCTAAATGCTCTTTCAACGTTTTTAATGTTAACTTCTTTTTAGTACCAGGTTCTATAACATTTGCATCTTTCAATCTAATAACAATATCATTAGTAGTGTTAATAGGAAACTGTCCATTAGCATCTTTAATAAAAGTAAACAAGTCATTTACGTGTTTATTAAAGTTGGTGCTCATCCCAATATTTTTTGCTGCTGTATAGTTCTGTGCACCCTGTCTTAATATTTTACCAGAATTAGTCATATCACCAACATTACCTACATCTAAATTTCTTTCATATCCCCATTCTGGAAAAGCATTCACATCTGTTTTATCAACAGGTTTTACATTAGGGTCTACTTTCTTTGGTTTAAATGCAGATGCAAAAGCTTTGTCTAATCCGTGATACACAGCAACAGCGTCACCGTCAGTATCAGCACCACCTAAACGCTCCATATTACGTGGAGTAACATGAACACCCTTACCAGGTTGTCCACTAAAACCAGCAAATGTTAAATTCAATACACCTTCTCTGTTACCAACAGGGCTACGATTCATAACAAAATTATCCATAACCGCTTCTAATAAATTTCTTACATTAGCATCTTTCGTATTATTATACTCGTTTAATAGTTTTTCTAGCTCTACTTCTTTTTTACCAAATACTGAACGTAACTTACCAAACACTTTTAATTTATCTGTTTTATGACCATCATTTAGCATAAATGTTTCATTAGATAAACCTGCTTTTCTTAGTCGTTTCCATAAAGCAGCATCTTGACTTTGTAATCTAGGATATGAAAAACCACTTGGCACTCTTAAATTAGTTAATCTGTTTCTTGCATAATTAGTAATAGATTGTTCTATATAACGTTTATTTCCATGCATAATCAATGCTAATGCTTCATAATTAACAGTATTTAACAGCTCATTAATACTATCTAAAGCTTTCATATCGCTATGTATTTCACTATTACCACGCTCACCAAGATTCATGTATTCTTTTTCACCATATATAGACTTTAAAATACCTCTACCTAGTTTGCTATCTACGTGATTATTTAATACGTTAATAACTTCATATAAATCTAAATCATTAATTCTTACTTTTTTACCATCTATTGTATTAAAATCGTATCCATTTTTCTTTATAGCATCTCTATATTTTTTCATATAGCTTTTACTACCTGATATACTATCAGCAATCATCTTTCTATGTGCTGCTATAAATTCAGGAGAAGAAAATGCATTTCTCATATCTGCTGCTCCAAAATGCATTTGTATTGCATCTCTGTTAGGAACTTCTACTTCTGATGTAATAATTCTTATATGCTCAGGTTCTATTTCAATTACTTCTGGCTTTACTTTTTCTGTAAACTTACCAGTTTTTTCATTATATACTAATTCACCAATTTTATGCCTAGAGTTTGTTTTAGCAGATGATGCATATACAATGCCATCATAACCCATATCTAATGCATATTGTTCTAATTCTTTACTTGCATGACGCTCTGCTTGCTTAAATATTGTAAGACCTCTATCGTTTGCAAAATCAGCAGGTTTTTGTATAATAGCTTTTACATAATTTTCATCGTTCTTTTTACCTCTAGCTTTTTGTAAAGCATTTCTCCATCCACCAATCCAATGCATAGCACCATCAGTAGTCATTTCACCTTTGCTGCTAAAATTATCTTTAACAACAATTAATTTTAACTTTCTACCTTGCAAATAATCATCTACTAATTCTCTATCAACTGTACGACCACCATGAAATGTTTTACTATACTTAACAAAATCAATTAAATTTTTATACAACATATTAGAGTTTAATTGTTCAACTTTACCAGTTTTTGGATTTCTCTTATAATATCCGTGATGTTTTGTATAAGCATCTGTCCATTCTTTAAGAGTTACTTTAGAAAGGTCTCTAGGTAACATACCAGCATCTTGTAGTAAGTATGTTATACGTGATATTTTTTCATTATAATATAATTCAGGATTTTTATGATACGGACTTTCATACTCACCTATTTTTTCTTTAATTCCTTCTATCAATTTTAATTTGTCTGTACGAACTAATTTTCCTTGTGCATTTTTTTTCGTTTCCATAAGAGATGTGCTAGCAAAAATATGCTCTTTATTTTTACCAGGACCACCATATAGTTGTCCTCCACCATCATTTATAAATCTATCCAACAACTGACGTTGAAAGGGTAGTTCTACAATAGGTCTAGCAACTAACGAATGATTGCTAGAGTGTTGATAATATATAAACTTACCATATTGTTCTTGTAAATGTGCACTAATTTGTTCTAATTGTGCTTGACCTACTGTTGTTCTATTCATTCTAGAAGGTCTATTTGTACCATATTCTCCTGTAATATGTAATATAGTTTCAAAACCACTATCCTTATTTAATCTATTGTGAAATGTACCAGTACTAGTTATATCTAAACTTTCTCCATTCTCTCCAAACTTAGGAGTTTCTTTAACTTCATTAGCATAATCTCTAATTGTTACTTTTATTGGCTTATTAGTTTTAGAACTTGTAGCCACAACTTCTGTTTCAGTAGTAAAGTTTATAAACATTCTTGTATCTTGTTTAGTCAAACCAGATGCATTAAAGTATATTTCTTGTAATTGTTCAGGAGTAAATTTGTTTTTATAGAATGTGTTAGCAAAAGCGTCAAACTCAGATTTATTGTTTGCTGTTTGAGCTATTCTTTTTAATTGATATGTTTGGTCTAATGTTTTCCAATCAGTACCTTCACGCTCATTTAACTTAGCTACAATGTCATATACTGGGTCATTACCAGGTACAACAACTTCTGCTTCTATATCTATTTCTCTATCAAACTCCAATCCCATTTGATTAGGGTCTTTAGCAATCTTTTGAGCAGCAGTGTATGTATCTGCTGGTATATCATTTGTTTTAATACTTTGGATTCTAGCAGCAGTACCTACTTTTTTATTCATAGATAATGCATCAAAAACAGCATCTTGTGTTACTGCTTCTACACTAACACCTGAAGCATCAGTCGTTTCACCAAGTTTTTCTGAATCTTTGAGAACTTTTTCTAAATGTTTTTTAAGGTCTTTAGATAATGTTTCTAATTCTTTTTTGCTTAATGAACCTATTTCTTTACCAGCTAACTCTGAAGATACTTCTTTTGGTATTACATAATCAGGTCTATATAAGTTTTCAGTAATGTACTCTCCTTTATTTAAAGTATGAATCTTACCTTCTTGATTGATAATACGTACATTACCATTTTTAAATATTTTATGTACACCTACAGTTTCTATTCTACCACTTGTAGTATATATATCTATAGTTTGACCTACTTCTAATGTAGTCATATCTATATTATCTTTTATTTCTGCACTTGCTACTGTATCTGCTAATTCTTTTTCGTAACGTTGTTGCATTTTTTCTGCAGCTTCTTTGTTGGCTTCTGCTAAGAATTTATTACGATTACGACCTTCTAAAATTTGTTTTCGTTCTGCTTCAGGCATTTTTTCTAGTTTTTCTCTAGATATTTCAATAACTAAATTAGAAAATTCACTATTATCTTGAAGTGTAGTATCTCTCAAGTTTTGATATATTTCAGCTTCTCTTTGTTCTGCATAACGTTTAGCAGCAGGACTAAAATCTTTATACGCATCCATATCTCTAGCCCTACCAATAACAACATTTTCCTTAACTAAATCTCCACCTTTTAATTCTTTAATTACAGGTTTCCATATTTTATGACCTTCTGCTTGAAATGCTTTATTCACTTCTACTTCATATCTTGGTCTACCTGATGCTCCAAAGAAAAACCCTAATAAATATTCGTATACTTGGTCCGATGTAGGAGCTTCATTTACTGTCATAGGTACACCAGTAAACGCACTACCAGCAATACCTCTAGTTACCATATTAGTAAGTTCTACTTGCCCTGGAGTTAAGCCACGACCTTGTTTAATGGCTTCTGTAAGCTTAACAGCTGCTTGACCTACCATACCATAACCCTTAGCTTGTATAGCAGAACTACCAGAAGCAAACATATCACCAATCTTTAAATAATTAGCAATACCACCAAACGCTGCACCTGCATACGCTCCATGTAATGTTGCTTCTCTAACTGCTTCCCAATCACCTGATACTGCTGCTTTACGTGAAGATACAGCCATAGCAGCACCAAGATGTGCTCCCTGCTTAACCATATCTAACATACCATCAGGCATATTTTTAGCTATAAAACTATTTCTTATAAAATCAGATTTACCTATAGCTGCTTCTGCATTGTCTACAAAAAAATCAGCTACACGCATAGGAACAGAACGTAACTGAAACTTTGTTATTTCTTCTTTACCTACTTTTTCAGTTACTTCTTTTGTTAATGCTGGTATGTATTTAGCACCTATATTACCTAAACCTTCTTCTACTGTACGTGCAGCATTAGCTCTTACCAAATTAATACCTTTTAATGCACCACGTTTTGCTAATGGTGCTGTACCAAAAGATAATACACCAGCAATAATATCAGGAGCAAACCCAATCAAATGACCCATTTTGTTTAATATAGCTTCTGTTTCTGTTTTAGGGTCATCAGCATAACCAAAGGTTGTAAAACCTTCAATAACACCTGATACTAGTTGATTAACTGCTGATACAATAGCATTCTCGTCATCTTCAAGATTACGTTTAAAATCAACATCGAAACGTTTTGCTACCTTTTCTAGTTCATCTACTTGATTTACATCAAATGTATCAGAATTAGTTTCGTAAAGTTGTAACGATTGCTGTGCGTATTGTTGGTCGCTTATTAAGCCCTTTTCATTAAGGGATTTCAAGTAATTAAATCTATTATTCATTCTTTATTGATTTAAAAAAGTTGATGCATCGTTAACAATATTCATGTATTGATTGTACAAATTCTGTTGTTGCTCTGTACCTTTCTTTAGCATTTGTTCTTGAACATAAGGTTCAGATAAATCTGCTTTTAACTCCATTACTAGAGCCATTAAAGAAGTTTTCATAGGACCTTCGTTACTAAGCTTTTTATTTGACAATTTTTGAAGTTTACTTTTGTCACCCATAATTTTTTGTATTTGAGGTGCAGCTGTATTTAAAATATTTTCTGGTTTAAATTTCTTACCCAAACCTAAAAAACGTAATTGTTGACCTGGTTTTAAATCTCTTAAACCCATTAAACCTGCTTTGTCTTCAAATCGTGGTAACTCAGCTATAGCAAGAGCTGATTGCTCTTGTAGCTCAGGGTCCATTAATGCTTTTAATTGCTCTTCTTCTTGAATATCTCCCACCATTTCCATTTTAGCTGATTCAAAACCTAGCATTTGTGCGTATTTTTGTTCTGCTAATGCAGCTTGCATTCTTAATCTACCCATCTGACTTTCAGCATCTAATAAAGCTTCTTTATTAACTTCTGCTTGTATTTTTAATCGTTCTCTATAAGCTTCCATCCCTTGTGGTTCACCTATTGTTGCTAAAGAATTGCGTAACAATGCAAATGCTTTAACTCTTTCTGCAAATAAATCTGCCATATTTACTCCTATACGTATTTTAATGTGTTAACATCGCCTATGCTTACTTCTGTTGAAGGTATACCTTGTTTTGCATAGTCTGCTCTAATTCTATCAATATTAATTTGTTGTCTATTTAATTCACTTGCTAATTGATTTTGTGTAGACAATAAACGATTTGACGT
>Ga0070746_10001189_pt1 | contig 15649 bp, 19 predicted proteins | sample VirMetDEL_Mar_21_FD_77016 | JGI IMG/M metagenome (GOLD analysis project Ga0070746, IMG submission 77016) | Aqueous microbial communities from the Delaware River and Bay under freshwater to marine salinity gradient to study organic matter... | ecosystem: Environmental > Aquatic > Marine >... | reverse complement strand
CACGCCAAACAGCACACACCCATTAGCAGGGACTATACAATCAGTTGTCCAGACCTCAATCGTAAAGTCTCCCGTAGGAGCTATAGGAGTTGAACTACTGATAACACCCTCACCACTGTTCTGTGTGAGGAGGATAGACTTGTTTCTCTTTGGATTGCCGCACGCAAACATACCGGACTCAATGCCGGTCTTTACGCTGCCCGTCCTATTGAAGTTACCACCACCACTATTCCCATTACCTTTCTTGGGAGGAGGATTAGTATCACCACCAATGTCGGGGATGTATACGTCCAGATCGGGATCTAGTACGACTTGATCTTCATAGCCTGTACCTCCCCCTCCTCCATTCAGGTTAAGGGAAGGAAGGCCCAACCAAGGGGGGCCAGCGCCAATTCCTGTAAGAGTAATCATATCAGCTTACCAGAGCAGCCATACCATAGCGTCAGCAGTAGTGTTTGTGCTCATAACCCGCTTGCCCGCCACTGGCAGGATAGATCCGGCTGGCACAGCAGTAAAGGTTACAGCGTCTCCAGTTCCATCGGCAGTAGGGGAGATGGCAACATCGCCAGCAGTGCCTACGTAGACAGCGTTAAAGAGCAGCTCTGTGGAGTCACTCTTCGTGACAGCTCCAAAGCTCTTGGCTGATGCAGTTGCAGTTACTTTCATTTAATTATCTCCGTTAGTCAGCTTTGAAGACCACGTTATCCAGATAGCTCTTGAAGCTGTGGTCGTATCGTTTCTTTCCAATGTGTACTAGCTCAAGTCTTGGGTCTAGCCACATCTTAAGTCCAGCGTAGTTAAGGCGTATGGAGAACATGATATCTTCTCCCCTGTACTTATTCCTAATGATACCCGGTGTGAACATCGCACAGACCGGCTTATCGGTGTTGAAGTCTGAACCAGCCTTTGCCTTGTAGTACAGATCATCGTACTTCTGGTACATATGCTCCAACGTAAAGCGGGACAGAAGCATGAAGCCTGCGGCTCCCGAGTTCACTCTGAACAGATCACCATTAATGACGGGCTTGCCGTCAGTCGTCTTGGTGAACTCTATGTGGAACAGGGGATCATCTATCTTCACTGGATACGTTCCGTAGATCGTATCTCCCTTATTCGCTATAGCTGCTGCCAGCATCTGAGGTATCTGCTCTGCCTTCCAGACCACATCTGCGTCAATGCAGAGAAGGTAGTCGAAGGGCTGCTGAGCCTCGTCAAACAGGAACTGGTGGATGATCTCATCCCGGCACTTTGGGATCAGTGAAGATCCTACGCGGGCGTTTAGCCCCACTATCACTCCATGTGCAGCGCATACCGCAGCAGTTTCCATGTAGGCATACATCCATTCTATCGGGATATTGCCATCGTATGAGGGTACAGATATGAGCAGCTTCATACCCTTCAGGTCAATTTCTACTTCATCACTCATGATTGCTTCTCCAGTACAAAGAACCAAGACTCACCCTGTATGTCCGAAAATACCAGCCTAAAGCTGTGCTTCCAAGTCCTACGGAAGTCGGTCATTGAAGTCTTGCCTTGCTGCTTCTCGTACTCTTCCTGATTCAGAAAGACGAAGGATGCTGAACTCAGTACCCGTGTATGGCTGGGATCTCCCCAAGCCCATATGCTGTCCCATCTAGGGCAACTGCCTACTAGCAGCCCGCCGGGCTTCAGGATACGGGAGTACTCAGCGAACTCCTCAAAGAAGCCCTCGTAGTCTCCCTGCTCTCCGATGTGCTCCAGCACCTCATATGCGTGGATCTCATCGAACTGCTCATCCTCAAACGGGAGAGGCCGGATATTCAGATCGTGTACTACATCCGGCTTAACCTCTGGATTGATGTCCAGTGTCACTGGCTCTTGGTACTCGTGAGTACCATTTGTAGTGAGTGATTTACGCAGGCCACTACGATGTCCTGCTCCGATTACTAATTCCATATCAGCCCCCTGATTAGAATGATGCCATCCTTGGCGAAGAATTCCTTAAGTTGCGATCAAGCCGTGAGCCTGAAGCGCATCCAGTATTGCGTTGATCTGCGTAATTGCAGTCGCCGCGTCAGTCGCGTCAGCAATAGCTGATTGCTGTTCCGCCAGAATCTGAGTACCATCCACAAGGACAGTTACCGCACCGGAAGTCTCCAGTACCTCAAAACCAGCATCTGCTCCCTCTCGCGTGACCTTTAGCAGTGATTTAGCCATAATCTTCTCCTAAGAGGAAAGCCCCCCGAAGGGGGCTAACCACGTTACGCTCCAGAGTTGCCGTACAGACCGCGAGGATCAGTCCAACCACAGCTCCAGCGAGCAGTTGCCTTGTACTTGGCGTTGTCGCTGTCGAAGTCGTTGTCCATGCTGAAATCATCAGCCCGACGCTCGAACAGCTTCATGCCATCCGGGCAGTTGGTACGGATGAAGTACGCAGTCGTAGAGGTCAGGTAGTGATTCATCTTGACACCACCGGGGAACTTGCCCATGTTCTTGAGCGCGTTCAGATCGTTGTTGGCAGTACCCACTCGCAGCGGCGAGTTAAGGATACGATCAGCCTCGAACATCAGATCCGGGGGAACGATCAGGCTCTGACCATGAATGCTGATATTCAGACCACGATCATTCGTAGCCTTCATAGTCAGGATGGACAGATCCTCAAGGGACGCCTCGGACAGAGCCGCAGCAGTCGTCTCGTTGGCATAAGCCGGGCCGACCACATTGACGTGATCCGTAGCCAGAAGCTCCTTGCCATCACCACCAGTATAGGCACTGTTGAAAGCACGGTTGTACACGTTAGCGCATACAACTTCCTTGGTCTGACGCATGGAGAACGCAAGACCCTGCGCCCTCTTCTTACCGATAACGTCATACAGGTCGTCATCAACCATCTCACGAGTGATGATGAAACCCAGACCATAGGTGACGTGCTGGTAACGAGTCAGGAAGCCCTGAGTCGCGCTGTCATAGGAGATGCTTGCGCCCTCCGGCTTGACAGCAGCCAGCCCGAACATGCTAGTACCCATGTCCTCTTCGTAAGCCTTACGGCTCTTTTCGATATCGAACAGATCCGTGTATTCCACGTCATGCTCGTCGTAAGCCTGCCCATACCACGCATTAACACCGGGCCACAGGGCTTTGGCAAAACTACCAGTTGAAATAGCCATTTAATTATTCTCCCTTAAATGCCGGTTGCGCCGTTAGCACGCTGATGCAGGTTAATCTTCACGATCAGACGCGAGTTCGCAGCAGTGCGATCATTGTCTTCACGATCAACAAACCTAACCAACTGCAAGGACAGTGTGTTAGTCGTATCAGCAGTATCGCTATCAACTTCCATATTGGACTTGCCAGTGGTCGTGCTGCCTGCGGCAACAACAACTTCGGCGTTCAGACCAATGGTAGCATCAACGATGTTAGTGTTATCCTGCTGTGCTTCAAAGAGCAGATCCGGCTGGTCAGCAATGTAAACCACTCCGCCAGAAGCGCAGTACAGGTTCTCCAGACTGGCAGAGCCGTTACCGGAAGGAACAGCGTCCCAACCAACAACTACACCAGCATGAACATCACCAGCTTCGGAGCGTGCAACGACGGCATAACCGTCACCATCAGCACCCGTCAGCTCAACCAAATCGCCCATAAACAGATTCTCACCTGCCTTGTACTTGTTGTGGGCACCCGTGTAAGGTGCACCACTCAGGTACTGGACAGGGCGAAAACCATTGGGGTTGTCGCTATTAGCCATAATTATCTCCTAGATAGGTTAAGTAACCGGATAGGAGAGAATGAGAGACTTATTTATGCCGAGAAATATCGATCTTACCATAAGTTCCGTTCCCGCTATCCAGCAGTTTCTTTAGATCAGCTTCACGATCATCTGCCATCTGAGCAAGTTCAGCCTGATCCTCTTCATGGTACTCCATCGGCTGTTTCATGAGATAGGCTGTTACACCTGCACCCACATCCATCTCAACCAATGCGCTCGTACCATCCGAGCTATCTACTGTCTCTTCTCCCCACGCGGGGAACTCAGATCGTGTACAGTGCTCGTAGCCTGCTGCCTTTGCACGCTGAATCATGCCGTTTTGATCGTTAATCCACGCATAGTGGAAATTCGGATCTTTGTCAGATTCCTCAATGTGCATACGCATACGTGACCCACTCATGGGAATGCGTTTTGTACGCTTACGTACTTCAGTCTTAGCTGAACGGCCTCGTGCCACAGAATTTACAGTTGTATTGCTCATATTCATCTCTCCTTATGGCTACTCGTCGCCAAAGTAACTTTTAAGATATTCTTCCTTCGTCATAGTACCACCACGCACAAGGGTTTGCATGATTTGCCTATGCTCTTCTGGAAGATCATTCACGGAATGGCCCCTTCTGCTAGCTGGGACTCTACCGCGAGCTGCGCCCTCTACTTGAGTGGGCTGTTCTCGTCTTACGTTCTTGAACTTGTCTGCGAACCGTGTCTTGACCTCGTTGGTTACGTAGTTAAACACCTCTTCTGCTGGCATGTTGGGGTTCTTCTGAGCGTAATGAGTACCGACCATATCAGCGTAGTCCTTCATCGCTGGATCTTCGTCATACCACTCGTTCGATTCCCTCCACGACTCAAATGCGGCTGTCGTAGGTGCCTCATCAATCACGGGAGCATTCTTCGTCTCTGCGATCTGCTCGTCAATAGCAATCACGCCATCGTAGTCTTCGTTCTCCAGAGCTTCCCTTTTCTGTACCTTCAGCTCTTCGAGTGCTCGTCTCCGGGCATTCTCGTCTACGACCTTCATGTGCTTCTTGAGAGCTTCGATCTGTTCCTGCTGCTTCCGAAGCTGTCGCTTGTTCTTCTTCAGATCGTCGTACAACGGCTGACGATCCATGAACTCCTCTGCTGTGAGGGTTCTGCGGCCTTCGACTCCTTCAGGATTCCATCCATGCTCAATCGCTTCTAGCTCTACTTCCGAGTACTGACCCGGAATTGCTTCACCGGGAATCGCTGTTCCAGTACCTTCAGTACCCAGCTCATCCCCTGCAACAGCTCCTTTCACTGCTGCGTCTAGCTCTGCCTTACTCGGCTCTGTTGCCGTATTCTCTTCACTCATCGTCAAACACTCCCTGAATATCCTCATCGTTTACGACGACGTATGTTTCATCACCTACCGTGATAAACTTGCCGCCATACTTGGCAAAGACTACCAGATCCCCTACCTTGCACCACGGCTCCCAGCTCGGGTTCCGCTTGCCATCAGGAGTGTACCTGTCAAAAGAGTGCCAACAAGTACTACCTACGGCTATGACACGTCCTGTGTCGGTTGCTGCCTGCTCTTGTTTGAGCTGGCTCTGGGTTACAACTACGATACCTGTATCAGTAGTCTCTTCGGGAAACTCTGGTTTCAGTAAGACCCTGTGGCCTCGAATCTGTACGCCGCTAGTAGGCATAGTTCTCACGCTCCTTTGCTATCTTCTCAGCTCTGTCCTCTTCATACTGTATGAGGAGGAAGTCATTTAACCCTTGAATCCGACCTACTACAAAGTCGGTAGTCCATTCAGAGTCCTTCCTAATGGTATTGCCGTTCGCCATGTAGAACATCCATCTGTCTCGCTCTACTGTGAGCTTACTCAGAATGAACTGAGTGATCGTGCTATTATACCATTCCTTAAACTCTTCCTTGGTGATGCTAGCCTCTTCGGCTTCCTTCTGTTCCACTTCCATCTACGCCCCCTGTTGCAGCCTGCTGCTGCATTCTCTGTTGTGCCATTTGCTCTTTCTGGCGTTGCTGTTGTGCAAATGCGGCCTCCTTCTGGCCCATCTGCTGTCGATGTAGCTCCTCTTTACGAGCCAGATCATCTTCTGCGTCCAGCACGCTAAGGTGCTGCTTGTATATCTCTATCTGTGAGCCTTCTTCAGCGGCCTCTGCGTCTGCGATCAACTTAATCGCCTCCGCACGTATCTTCATTGCTTCTAGGTCAAGCTCCTGCTTGCGGATGTCCAACTCTGCGTAGAACTGCTCCTTCTCCCACTCAAGCTTGATCTCGTCGGGAGACGGGCCTTGCTCCGGCATCTCCAGCAGTGACGCGGGATCTGGTTGCTCTGTTGCATCCAGATACCTCTTAGCGTACTCCTGTGAATTGATTAGACGAGCAGCAGCCAGCTCTCCGAGTGCCTGTACCTTCATCAGCTTCTGCTCTTCAGTAGCGATGGTAGGATCAGACGCCGGGATCACATTCAGGCTCGTGGGATCATAGTCCGTGAGCTTGATCTGAGAGGCTACTTCCTGTCCAACATCCAGCACTGTGAAGTATTGCTCTTCATCCATGTAGATGCTGTTCAGGAAGAACAGCTTCTTGTACTCCTTAGACAGAGAGCGGTGGATTCTCTTATAGATAGAAGAGAACACCTTAATCCCCTGCTCAATAGCGGCCATAGCCACGGTAGCCTTTGTGTTCTGGCCGGGAACGTCACCTGTCATGATCTCCGTGACAGAAGACAAACGTTCACCGGATTGGATCATCATACCGAGTAGTGAGAATAATACCTGACTTGGTTCACGTACCGGAAGAGGAACCAATCCTTTCCTTAAATCATCCCCTGAGCTATTGGCTACCTTCCACTCACCCGGAGTAAAGTTTTTATCTCCGCCCTTAATGCGAATACCATTAGAGATGAAGCCCGACTGAAGGTTGCTCAGAGTACCAGCATCGATGAGCTGATTGATTAGCGTGTTGATAGTGTCGTTGATTGGGCCAAGCAGTACCCCGAAGCCGATGTCGTAGAACGAGCCATCAGGAGACGGGATAAAGGAGAACTTGGTGAAGTACTGCATCGCCTTAATGCTCTGCAAGTCACCTTTCTCAGAATACGCGATGTCCTTTTCAGTGAAGCGAGCCACAATGCGTAGAACATTCTTGCTGTTGTAGTCAAAAGTGACGATGTATGGCTCTTTGTAGCCATCACCATCAAGGTCAAGCCACGTATGCTGCTCAATGACGTTATAGGGCAGGGTGCAGTCCTGCTTGCGGGGTTTCTCTACCCCTGTAATCTCCTCAGAGACTTTTTCCTGCACTTCATCCAGATTCTTCTCAAGCTCTACGTCGAGATACAGTCCAGCAGACTGCCTTTCGTATACATCATTCTCAGACATGTATAGAGAATGGGAAATTCTTTCCGCGTCTTCGAGCGACTTGGCAAAGTAATTTACAACTAGCTCCTTCGGATAGATCATCTCGGAGACGTTGTGTGCCTTGATGGCATCGAAGTACGACTTCTTGAACATACAGCCGACGATGGGCAGAGAGAACAGCAGACGATCCATCTGCTCTTCCCAGTCTTCCATCTCTTCCAGCAACTGATAGCTCATGTGCTTGCCAACACGGATAGCAGTCTCGTGCTTCTCGCCAGTCTCGTCTTCGCCGATGACCCTGCCTTTCACGAGATTCATACCCGGCAGCAGAGCTGCATAGGCGCGTGCAGAGAACTGCATCGCAGCCGTGGTGATGAGAGGATACTTGATGTTAGCCGCACCCGGCCACGGGAACGTCTTCTCTTCCTGAGCCTGCATCGCAAGCTCCATCCACTCGTCTAGATTATCTTCCCAGCCCTCGCGGGAGCCAAGATCCACCTCGTAGCCCTCATGGCAGTAGCTGCCAATCTTACAAAGGTCGTCCTCGTGCATCTTCTCCGCCAGATTGGAGCTTGAGAGGATCTTAGTGAGATTGAGTCGTGTGCGTAACTTCATAGACCAAGACCCCTACGCTGACGGAGCATAGCAAGGAACTGAGGGTTACGCAGCCGCTTACGCAGCTCTTCCATGCGCTGTGTCCTATCCATCCGTCCTAGTGGCTGTCCTATCTGGGGTAACTGAGCCTGCTGAGGAACCTGCTGCTGTGCCATCGCTGTGGGCTGCATCTGAGGAACATTCATCGGCATCTGTGGCTGCCGCTGAGGCTGCTGCTGACCAATCTGATTCAACTGCTGTGCAGGTACTTGCCCCTTAAAGGGAGAGTACGGATTGGCCGAACGCTGCTGTTGCCCGATCTGGGCAAGAGCCTGCTCAATTCCGGCATTTTGATTGTTAAAGGGCATATCAGTATCCTGTAGTTGGGTTTCTACCCATTTCCAAATCCTGCCAAGGGCTTTCGTCATCCTCGTCGTCGAAGCCATAATTCGCTATCGGCATCTGTGCCTGATAGGCTAAGGCGTCAACCAAGTCATCATGTGACATTGGGTTAGGGAAGTCCAGTAGCTGCGACTCCAAGTGGTCTACGTACTCAGCGCCATCCCTGAAGAAGATCTTGCCGTGCTCGAAGCGTCCTTCCAGTGCCCAAACAATACGCTCTGTCTTCTTCTGGTTGCCGTGCGACAGTCCCTTAATGCTAGGGAAGTAGCCTATCTGCATCATCCTGTCGTTCAGATACGGCATTATCGCATTCTTCAGAGAGCCATTCTCAATGCCTATCGCCATGGCATTGTACTTCTGTGCTGCACGAAGTACCTTAGCAGCCGTCACTCGGGCATCCCAGCGTCCGTGGAGGATATCAGCAACGAACCACCCCCAGCGTCCTATCTTGACTATGGCAATCGCGCACTCATCCAGTGTAGCGGCATTAGATTGGGTGTTACTCTCCAAACCGCTAAACCCGGCTGGGTCAACAGTAACGTACCATTGCCCTTCTTCGGGAGGCTCATCCAAGTAGTTAAAGTACTCTTCCTTGAAGATGGTTCCACCTGATGCACTGAAGCTCGCCTCAAACTCCTGTTTGAAGTTAGACGAAGACATAGTTCTTCGAGCAGCTTCGATCTCTTTAGCAGCCAGAGTAGGGTTGTTAGTAGAGTTGAAGCTAAACGCCTCCCACTCTGTCTCGCTTTCCTTCTGCGCGTCAATAAAGAGCTTATAAAAGTGATTCTTTCCATCTGGTGTTCCTATGAACAGGGCTGAGCCTTCTACGTCAGCCAGTGTAGGTCTGAGTACCTGTTCCCAGACTTCCGGCTTCATGAACGCATACTCGTCCATTACGAGATAGCTCAAGCCAACTCCTCGGAGTGTTTCGGGCCTATCCGCACCCTTGATCTCGATCCGCCTTCCGTTGGTAAGGGTGATAATGCCTTGGTTCTGTATGACACTAGAGATCACCTCTTTCCCAAGATCCATCAGCAGATCCCAGATAATTCGCTTGCCTTGATCGAACGTCGGGGCCACGTAGAAGACACGCTTGTCTGCAAGCGATCTTCCCTTCGGGGTCTTATCCTTTAATCCCTCGATGAGCAAGCAAATGGCTGATAGGTAGCTCTTACCGAAACGTCGGCCTGCGGCGACTACTTTGAAACGCGCCTCCGATAGGAAGATTTCGGCTTGGGCATCATGTAAGTCTACATCAATGCTCGCCATCTTCTATCACCTCGACTACTTCAGCCTCAATCGCATCAACGTCAGCATCTTCTACTTTCTGAAGCCTGCCTATGTTGATCTCAACCTTCATCTTCTCCCCGGTGCTCTTGTTACCATCATCTTTAGGTACAAAGCGATCCCAGAGAATCTTCAAGCATGTGCTGTCGCCCTCTTCAGCCAGCTTGACAGTCGTATCTACTACGTTCTTGAACTTGCGGAGTACCAAATCCTCCGCCTGCTGCTTTACCGCTTCCTTGAGAAGCGTGTGCTTATTCTTAGATCCCTTTGTTCGGCCAGCGGGATTGCCACTTTGTCCGGGTTGAAACAAGTGCTGGCGACTCGCTTGTCGCTCCAGCTCCTTCTTCCTTTCTTCCGCCGCTTGATCGGCTAGTGCTGCGATTACCGAAGATTCTGTCGTATTCTTCTCTGTATCTGTCATTGGAAACCCTACTCTTAGGTTGTTCTCTTAGTCCCTTGTTCACTTGTTCACCTCGATAGTGTCTAACTCGACAACTTTCACTATGCACCCTTTGGGTATCTTAGTCACATCCCCATACCGGCGCTCTGGGGAGACGGGAGCTACGACGCTCGCCACAACAAGTGGATCACCTCCTTTTACCTTGACGCCGAACGTTATGAATACAGGAACGTCGGTGCTAAGTTCCTCATCTTCACGCCAGTCGTCGTGGAAATGGATGTCCCGCCAGTGGACAGCTACAACTTTCTTCTTCATCAAGTCCTCCGTGACTTTCTGCCACCCCGAGCCTTTCCAGCCCGGTTGCCCATCTTGCCTCCTTGTTTGCTGTTGGCTGAGTAGGATTTAGTTGTAAGGTTCTTCCTTCCATTACTGCCACCCTTCGAGAGTGGCTTCTTGTGTTCTACTGTCTTGCCATCCCCCTTCTTAACCCTGCCTGCCTTTTCCATAGCATAGCGAGCACGTCCACGGGCTGCACGGGCCTTTTTGCGGGCCTTCGTCTCGTTGAGACGCTCCCGTGTGTAATTACGCTTCTTTGGCATCAGAGTATCCCCGCTAAAGTTCTGCCTTCCAGTATCGTACCACGCCTTGCGCCTGAACCACCAAAGACTCTCGACATACCCTTCATGAATTCATCACGGTTCCGCTTATACTCCCGATAGGATTGATCTAGTTCATCTGCGACCTTCGGGACAACACTAGGATCAGCTACCGGATCTTCCCACATAGTTATTTGATTCTTTTTGACTGTCTTGAATCTTCTGATATTCTGTTGGAATATACGATCAGCATCGGACACCCGCTCTGCTAGAAACTGTAGCTCTGAGGCTGCAAAGTTGTCAATTCCAATCGCTTCAAGGGCGTTCACTGAGTCTGGATCTGCCATCAGATCAATAAAACTATATGCGTTTCGGCCCTGCCAACCTTCCAGAGATGGCCTTATAAGCAATCTCTCCAAGTAAGCCGGAGTACTATAAGAGGATTCCAGTCCCTGTGTTACTTTCTGGAACATCTTCTTAAGCTGGTAGGCACTCTTCTGTGTTAGTTCTTGCCCTTCCTCTCTGGCATAGTAAGTGAAGTCAGCAATCGTGTCATTGAGTAATTGCATAGTCTTCTTAGTATCCTTCTGGATACGATCTGCTTGGAGTACTCTCATCTTGTCAGGCTCTGTAAGCTCTTTGGCCTTAAATGGAGGCTGGATATGCTTTGGATAGTACCCCTTCTCTACTGCCTTCATCTGGGTACGCACTCTCCCTATCTGCCTATGAGCTTCGTCCCTAAGAGTCCTGTACTTCTCCATCTTGTTCTGGTGTACCCTAGCCAGCTTTTTCTTTTATGCTGAGCCGCCTTGAGCTTGTCGATAGGAACATCTCGCGTAGTTAATAGCCTGTGATACTCCTCGTTTGCATGATAGTACTTCTCATACGCAGCTTCTGCATCTCGCTTCGCGTTAAAGCCAACCTTTTGTGCTGCTAGTGCCTTCTTCTCTGCGGCTTTTGCCTTTTGCTCCAGTCGTACACGGGCTGTGTCACTATACCTTATCTCGTCTTTACCACGTACTCCATAAATCTCGGACTCATGGAACGTAGTCTGAGGCTTGCCGTATATCTGACCAGTCTCAGCAGTAACACCAGAGAAGTACTCTGACGGCTTCAGGTTCCTTGCCTTAGATGGATCTCCAGTATACTCAACCTTCAGCATATTCTCTATTTCATCATAGGCAAACAGCTTACTGGACACTAACGGATCTCTTGATACTGAAGTACCCGGAATATTCAGTTCAGCGGATTCACCTCTTATGAAACCCTTGTCCAAAATATTCTGCTTCGCACCTTCACTTCCAGTCCCGTGCCATAACTCCGCCAGCTTACGGGGCTTCATACCAAATGCCGCTTCGGATTCAGGCCCACCTCCAATATCCCCCATCCCACCCTTGCCGGGTGTCGCCCTTAACGGGCTGATTGGGGCAACCTCTCCAACAGTCTCATAACCGGGGCTGGTGACAGCCATCCGGTTGCGACTGAAGTTGACATCGTGGTAGCCATCTCCCGTCCACTCCGGGGCAGGCATCCTGACCTTGCTCCGCACATCCTCATGGTAGGGCAGTGTGTACTGAGGGTTAGCAACATTACGCATGGTCTGTGACCAGAAGGCATCGGCCTCACCGAGCGTGTTGTAGTAGAGGAACTCGTCCTTTTCCTTCAGGTTCATCTCAACGAAGTCCACATGCTTCTGAAGGCGCTCTACCTCGTCGCGCAGCTCCTGATAAAGAGGAGCAGTCTCAGGAATCTCTGCCAGTGTTTCCTTCTTACTCTTCAGATCCTTTTTGACAACAGGTAACTTTAGCTTGAGTCCCTCGAAGAATTCTTCTGAGGAGCCTGACGGCAGCTCATCGATAGCCTGAATCACATGGTTAGTTTCGTGGTTTATCACAGAGCGGAGCGCCTCTTGGCGGCTTATCCCGTACATCTCTGCGTATTCGTCTATCCCCTGCGGGTTGATCCAGACTTCGGCACTTACCACCTTTCCGTCTTTTGAGCCTAGTTTGACATCACCTACAGCACCCAGCTTCGTCTCCTTAGTCCACTTGATGTCTACATTCTGAGCCATCCATGGGTAGTTCTCATACAGGGTGTCGTGCTTGTACACGCTAGAAAGCATGGTTCTGGGCCATCGGCCCCCCTCGTTGAGTTTCTGGGAGGGTTTCCACCTATTAAGCATGTTAGTGCCAGTCTCTGTGACTGTGCTGGTCTTGTCAGAGATCTGGGTCTTCCAGTTCCCCGCCTGATCTTGGTAGTAGCCCGTTACTGCGGCGGCTTCCCGCTTACTCATTCCCTCACCACCCTGATCCTTCGGCTTTCTCAGGTGCTGGGTCTGTAAAACCTTTGCCTCGTTCCAGTGTATCGCCCCACGGCCTATGATTGTTCCTGCAATCGTTCCCAAGGGGGTGAGTGCGTCAGTAATGCGATCAAATCCTTCTTGACCAACCTCCGCGAGTGTAGCTGTCGGGGCTGGAGCGGCCCTGAGTTCATCCATCGTTGGGTAGTCAAGCCCAAATCCCTCTTCCTTGACCTGCTCAATGACAGGTGATACTGTCTGAGAGACTCTCTGGCCGATTGCATCCGCCAATGACCCCTGTGGCTCCCTATGAAAGCCAAACTGCCCCGTTTGCTGGGCACCGACGCGCAGCGCTGGGGGCTGCTGGGCACCGATTGTGGAGAGGTCTGCCACGGATTAGTATTTGTCGGCTTTCGTGGCACGTTGCCGGAGATTATCCGCCGAAGTCCACGCTGAGAGGTCACTGGTAGGGGGCTTCTTCTTTTTCTTTTTCTTGGCCGTGTACGCGGATGGGCCAGTTGCAGCCCTTTTGTTGATCTCAGCCATGGAATACCCCTTCCGAGAGAGCAGTTCTTCCTCTTTTGCAGTATATTCACGCTTTTTCTCACTGAGAGTCCTGCCCTTATTCCTAGATGCCATGTGAAAATCCTCAAATTCTGTAGAAATCAGCCCCTTTCACCAATATTAGACAGTGCTCTACCATTTCAAAAAGCGTATTCCTTGTTTTATAAGGAGTTTTATACCCTATTCCGTATAAATTCCTGTTATACGCTCTACCAAGAATCAATAACTTACGTGCATACCCTCATTTTCCTCCTCTGGAGTTGTAGTGAAGTACCCCACCGCGCAGCGGGGGCGGCTAGTTTCCCCCAAGGGGGGTCCGGCATGAGTAAATCATAATATTCGCATGTAAGAATACAATGAAATGCTGTGAGAGTGAGCGAGTGTTGCACCCACGCAACACGTTGCGAACACGCAACACAACAACAAAGAACAGACTATAAGTAATTAATAATATAATTATATATAGTAATACATACAGGGGGGATATATAATATATTATAATATATTAATATATGTATAAGCTTATACTCTTAAGAGAGTATAAGTAATTAATAATATTATTAACTAGGAGTTGACATCTGCTACAGATCGTGTAGAATGGTTGTCAAGTCGGGAGCAAACACCGACGGGATCACGAAGGGCTTGACAGGGTTGTACGGATTTGATAGCATGTAGTAGTGGTTGAAGTATGCGATTTAATACTGCTCATGAGAGCTAGTCTTATCTAACGCGATGGAAACCACAGCTTGACAGCAGGACAGCAGTTTGATAGACTGGAAGTGCAGTAACAGTAAGACTAGCAGCATGGATCAGGCAGGGATTGACAACAGCCGGATGACCTGCTAGAGTAGAAGGCAAGCAAGTGAGGAAACCCGCGAGGCAAAGCGGTGGTGAATAGGGACCGACTCTACAGTGATGCGCTACCATTATGCGCCGAAATAATGGGGTTGTTCAGAAGCCCGGTAAAAGTTCTGACAGAGGACAAGACAAGTCCGATGGATACATGCGACCTACAGCATGGTGGGTAAAAGGGATAGCACGCGAAATCTGCTCTTAAGACTAGATTGCCATACCAGTTTGCTACCTTGTCGATTGATAGACATGGGAAAACCGCGCTCTCGCATAATGCCTGAGAGATGTACCCAGCGACGGGACATACGCTCAGACCAGAGAACACGATAGCATTCAGATCTAGCCGCGTCCGGTGACAATGATGACCGGCCGGAATGGAAAAGGAACAACCTTCTAGTACTGATGATAGAAACGGCTAGCGTGCTAAGTGAACCATTCTAAGCGGATGGCGAGCCGAATACTACTCGTAAGAGTAGAACTGTCCTGCTACCCTGTCGGGGGAATATACCGGCCATTGAGGAGTTGACATCAGCATGGGTACTGTGTATAGTATCCATGTACTGTTAATTCTACTCTTGGGAGAGATTATTATGAATCCGATCGTAACTTCGACAATACATGGACACACCGTCGGGCATGCTTCATCCATCTTGACTGAGTCCTTCACCAATGTAGTGGCTGACATCGTGGTAGGGTATGAAGCTGAGAAGCTGAGTGGCGAAGATAATTACAAGCGGATGGTGAATATTGCACTATCCACTGGTGCATATGACAAGGCGAGTTACTTCGATGCACTACTGCCGGGCGAGCTCGAGATTCTTGAGTATCGTAAGGCACAGGGCGAGAACGTACAGACCAAGACAGGCAAGTGGAAAATGTCCAAGGTATGCAGCAACAGCACCTATTCCAGCACCAAGGCAGTAGTTGGTGGCGCACTTGAGGCCGGTGTGGATCTGCTTGACGCTGATGGTAACATCAAGGGCAAGTCCCAGCTTGAGAAGGAAACGAAAGAGGCTAAGCCTGAGAAATCAGCGGATGAGAAGCTGGCTACTGCATATGCTACTTTCATCAACATCTACGGCAACTGCACTGAGAACACGCAGCGTGAGTATGCCAGCCTTCTGAAAGAGCTGGCGGATAGTGTGCTGCGTCAGGATGTGGCTGCATAATTACTCCTGAGAGAAGAAACGGGCTGGCATCCCGATGGCCGACACGCCGCACCACTGCCACCCCATTTAACTACGGTCAGGCGGCGAGGATTAGGCATGGTAGGCATGGACATATTGATAACCATCATTATTGTATTACTGATTGCTGGGGCTTTAGAGGGTTGATTAACTATGACTAATGACATTATCAGTGAGTATCGTGTGCTTCAGTCAGCAGCAGGGTGGTACGTCGGGCAAGGCTACCGTGAGGCTGAATGGGAGGATGGTATGTACTTCCTTCCATACGACAGGTGCAGTGGATACTATGAGAGTGAAGAACAAGCGAGGCGTGAGCTGCGCATCATAGTACTTAGTGAGGCATGGGATGATGATGACGAGTACATCATGCT
>Ga0070746_10001186_pt1 | contig 15682 bp, 19 predicted proteins | sample VirMetDEL_Mar_21_FD_77016 | JGI IMG/M metagenome (GOLD analysis project Ga0070746, IMG submission 77016) | Aqueous microbial communities from the Delaware River and Bay under freshwater to marine salinity gradient to study organic matter... | ecosystem: Environmental > Aquatic > Marine >... | reverse complement strand
GATTAGTTTATCTGAGCCAGCTCCAACAGCACTATCGTCATCAAGTATTAGTTTAGGCTGAAAGGATTTGATTGTTATTGTTGCAGTGTCGTCATCCACAATCAAATCATCACTGGTCAAAGTACCCGTTATGTCTACGCCTGTGGAGGTGGTAGCTAGTTTCTCTGAGTTGTCATAGTAAAGAGTCGCAGTATTGTCTTGTGCGCCAAATACCATTGACTCAGTGCCAGCGGCATTCATAATCTGAAATTGGCTTGCAAGTATTCTCAGCTGACCAGTGCCTTGGTCACTAATGTAACTGTGGCTACCATCATGATAAAGCTGTAAGTCAGAGCCAGCACCAAAGATGGCCTTATCGTTATCACCAAAGTTAAGATCACCAGTTAATGTTCCACCTGCTAGAGGTAAATAATTGCTAATGCTAGTAGCAACAGTAGCTGACAAAGCTGCAATCCTACTTTCTAGTGTAGCAGATAGAGCAACAATGGTAGAGGCATTAGCTGTAATACTTGTTTTGTTAGTAGCAGTAAGCACAGACACTGCTGCAATTCTAGTTTCTAAGGTAGCAGACAAAGCTACTACGGCAGAGGCATTGGCTGCAATACTTGTTTGATTAACTACGGTAAGGGCTGACACAGCAGCAATACGTGTATCTGAAGCAATACCAGTTAGATTAGAACCGTCACCATAGTAAGCAGTTGCAGTTACATTATTAGTAACCGTTAGATTACCAGTACGTAAGCTGCTTACACTTACATCTTGAAATGTTAGTGTCTCAGCAGTAAGGGTATCAGTTGTAATATTAGTAACAGAAACAGTAGAGCCTCTGATAGTGGTTGCACTTATTAGTGCTGTCTCAATAGAACCAACAGTAAAGGCATTACCAATATTAAGACTACCAGCAATACTAACATTACCAGTAAAGGCTGCCGAAGTTTCTGATATTTTTAATGAGGAGTTGTTTCCTGAGCCATCCTGAATAGCACGTAGTGTACCGTCTAATCCTTCGTTAGTGGCACTTGAGGCTATCTGTAAAAGATCCTTATATGTGTTAGCAATTAACTTGCCTGTTAAGTCACCCATTTAAACAGTACTCCATTTCTTATCTACAAGTTCCCACTGATATATAGTAGTGTAAACTTCTGTTGCATCTTCCCACTTAATGTTCCTATCAATATTAGGATCAGGTCGTGCATTCATTAAGTATTGGCTATTATCTCTAAGGTTAGGAGTTTTGTTCTGTGCATGATTTACTCTATCATATGACCCATCCCAATCATTAGGACAGACCCACAAATCAAAACTGTTCTTACGTAATAAAGTACGTCTATATGCAAAACCACATATGTCACACTCTGCTCTTACGTGTTTACCTCTAGCCATCTAAATCCCTATAACGGTGGTAGCCAAGAAGACACAGGTACTGCAGATACAAGTATAGGTCTTAGTGGTCTAGCATCTTGAATATTCTCGTCGTCTGAAACATTAGCAATTCTATTCTGTGGGTGGTTAACTAAATCAAAGTTTGCCTCAAAGTCCATAGGGCATACCATCATTCCGTAGCTGTTCATTTTTAATTCACGAAGCCTGTAACGGAAACCACAAATATCACAAAGTCCTAATGCTCTATTTGCCATTACACATAGTTCAATCTAGGACGTATTAACAAGTTAGCACGTTCTTTATCTTCTTCCTGAGCACGTAGCAGTCGTTCCTCATACTCTTGTTTAATCATTTGGATACGTCCTGCCTCTACTCCAGGTCGTTTCATTGACATGAAGTATGCAGTACCAGCAGTTAAACAAGGAAGGAAACGACGGGAGATGTCTGCTGTTTGGGCAGACCTTGTCACGTCTTGGAAGTATTTAACAGTTTCAAAGGTAATTGAATCTGTGCTGTTCTCAGGGATAGGCCACAGATACACAACAGATTGGTCACGTTCACGACGTACAGCATACTGAGTAGGACGGCCTGTCTGTCCCTTACGAGGAACCTTTAGATATTCCTCCATACTAATTCGTTGTAGTTGTAGATCAATACCATTACGTTTAACTACAGCTTCTAATACATCAATGTTCTCAGAACCCAATGTATAACTAGTAACACTAGTAGTTACGGTAACAGCAGTAGTAGAAATAGTCCATAGCTGAATGCCACGGTTTTGCCAGTCCTGTAGTAATAAGTTAATTGATCGACGGGCTGACTTGCCCTCTTCACCTAGTGTGGCTTCACCACCGATCATCTCCATAGCTTCTTGAATAATTTCATCAATGTCCATGGAGAAGTTATATGTTCCAGATGTAGCCATAATTTAATTCCTTTAAAATATTATCTTGTATTTTTTCTTACGAGGCTTTAACCAAAAGTATACGTCAATCACGGCCTACGTGCCCTTTTCTTTCGGGAAGCAAGTGTAGCTCTTTGACTAGAACCTCTTGGATTATCGTAGCCAATTAACTTATTACGTTTAATAGATCCCCTACCTTTCATGCCTGGTTTGCTAACCTGCTTCCCAACTGATGCTCTACTTACCATTATTGTATGCTCACTATTCCAAATATCGAAGCTATAATTAAACCTACAACTGAAACAGCAATGACACCTATTAGCATTGCCTGTTGTACTTCTTCAGCTTTTATCTTAGCTAATCGTCTACGTTCTGCTTCTGCTTCCTTTTCTTCCTGTAATCTTCTAGCACGTTCGTTAAGTATCTCTTGCCATGTACTAGAACCAAATCGAAGGTTAACAAGGTTTCGTATTTCAGCCATTTGTTCTGCAGCTAGTTTAGCATCTATAACTGAATTAGCTGCTGACTTATGTTGGGACATGACACTTCCACTAGAAAATCTGTCCTTCTGTACTTGCTGCTCCCCATTTAGTAGGCCATCTATTGCCCCTGAAATTTCTCCTATGTCTTTAACTGTCTCGATGTGTGTCTTAATAAATTCAACAGATTGTTTAACCAGTGCTATCCCTGCTAATGCAGTAGATATTGGTTCCATAAGTTATGTTCCTCTCTCTATTATAACTCATTATTTCTTTTTACCCAACCCAAACTTTTGCTTTTGAGACTTAGGTGGAGCCTTCTTACTTCCACCTGAACCTGCCCAAAATACTTTATCTGCCCAGTATGCAGCAGATGTCTTACCTTTGGCTATATTCTTACCATGTCTTGCCTTAAAACTTTTACGTGCTTCAGGACTATAGTTGTGCCCCATACTTTGAGCACCAAATCTAATAACCTTTACCTTCTCTCCATCCTTAACGGCTACAACAGCTTTCTTAGTTGGATGATTAGGTGTACGTTTAGGCGTATTTAGACTTGTTAGTCCTACTTTTTTTAGTCGGTTTTTTTGTGCTTCTGTTAGAGACACTTGTAACTCCTTTATCTCTGTATGGTTTAACTTTCTTAGCTATAGATTTAGGTTGCTTAACAAACTGTTTTCCTTGTTTAGTTCCTTTTCTTTTTGCTGCCGTAGTAGCTGCATATTCTGACGGGGTGAGTGCCTCAATAGCTTTTTTTGGTAAGTACCTTTCCCCTGTTTCCGATGACTTCTTGCCACTCTTAGTTCTCCATTTCTGCTTTGTCCAGGCTTTTAGAGACTTCTGAGACTTTGCTAATGCCATTACGTATAGCCTCCACCTTTTTTCTTGTATTCCGATGCAAGTAGTTGTGCCTTTCTTGCAGACCACTGACCTGCTGAACCACCTTTTGTTCCTGCTTTAATTTTATTAAAGAGGTTCTTCCGCATGGTGGGCTTCGTGTAATTCCCAGCCTCATTTACTTTACTTCCTTTTTGTTTATAAACAATCTTACCACCACCAGCTAGGGAAACTCCCTTGCCTAGTTTATTAAAGTCAGCCTTAGTAATCTTATCACGTGGTTCCGCAACACGTGCTAACTTCTTTTGTTTAGGAGAGTATTTACCAAAAGGCATATTACATTTTTCCCTTTACAGTACCACCTTCTTTATAACGTAGTACAATGTTATTAGGGCCAGTGTCAACTTCTTTTTTAACTTGACGAGCCTTACCAAAACCTTTAACTTGACGACCTACCTTGCCACCTTCCATAAGAGCTTTAGTGCCTAGTCTACCACCAGCTTTTTTTCTAGTGTTAGGAGGAAGACTATCTAAATACTCTTTAGCCTTTTTCATTCGTTCTTTTTTTTCAGCAGCTTCTATCTTAGAGTTTCTTTGTGCAATTTCTTCTACAGTAAGAGGATATAATCTTTTATCTCTTTTTTCAAAGGCTTTATCAAATAACTCTTTATCACGTTTAGATGGCATATTATCTACCTCCCATTGCTTTACCGTAACCACTGGTAGCACAGCCCACACCTTTAGGCTTACTACTTTTAGACTTACTTCCCATTGAACCACCTTCTTTTCTATTAACCGTTTTGCCACCGTACCTTTCTATTTTTTCTTTAAGTGTTTGTTGTCGTTTACTTTTTGGTGGGTTTGTAGTTGTTTTAATTTTTTTCTTAGGTGCTAATTGTCCACCTTCTTTTTTCTTAACCATTTTGCCACCGTACATTTTAGATGTAGACTTAGCTTTACGTGCAGCTTCTTCTTCTTTGGTACGTGTGTGATAAGGCTCACCTTTAAACATAAATTGTTTCTTACCAGCTTTACGTGCTGCAGCAAAAGCTTTACCAAATTCTGACATACCTTTTTTACTAGTTGTATCTTTAGTTTTAGGAAAAGCAACACCTTCCTTACCACGTCCAGATGCTTTCATAACATCGGTAGGGCTTTGTTTTTTTGTTACTGCATTTAGTCCTGTAGGTTTCTTTGGAGGTCCAAGAGGTTTGTCAGCCATTTTACGAGGGAAATCCATCACACCTACACCTGTAACACGACGACGAGTCATAGGCTTACCATCTACCGTATAATCAGTAATAGTATTTCCTCGTGGTCCTTTACGTTCCCGTGTAATTTTATACTCAGGTTTTTTCATTAAATCTTTTAGTGTTTCTGCTACATTCCTTTTCTTTCGTGTTGATGTAGCTTTACGTGTATCTGAACGAGCCATGTTACGATCCTCCGTTAATTGTGTTGTCTCCTCCAGCAGGAGAAGCATTAAGTTGCATGTCATCACGACGTGTACGTCGAGCTTGGTTTTGAAGACCCTGCAAAGCTCTATCATATTGTTGTTGATAAACTTGGGTAACAGAGAAGTTCTTCATAAAGTTTGTGGCTTCAATCATTGAGGCATAAAATAAAGCATCATAACAAAAGTCACTAAAGTAGTTTGTTTGTGAAGCACTACTTAAAGCTTCAGGTCTAGCTGTGTATACAAGTTCCCCACTATAAGTAGCACTTGCAGTAGGAGCAAACAAAAGGTTCGTGTTTGTTTTTCTAGCATAATACTTTGGGGTTCCAGTTGAGGCACTTACAGGCCAGTAATCATTTATAAATTCATCGGTACGTTGTAATAAGTTTATCTTAGTTCCACTGTCTTCAATAAAGAGATTCTTAATAATACGTGTTCCAACAGGTAATACAAATACATTCGTTGTAGCAGACAGTGCAACTGCAGTAGTCTGTACCAAGCCATAGTCATCCAAATCTTTGGTCAGTCGTTCCTCAGCACGATTAACAAAGTCAGGTATAGCTGTTGCAAACTCAGAGCTATCATTCTCTGTAGTTCGTATGATGTCATTAACTAGGTAAGTATAATTAGCCATAATAAATTGTCATTGTCCCACCACTAGGTAAAGCAGAAACTTTAACAGTACCTGACATACGAATACCTAGATTATCATTAAAGAATTGTTCAGTAGCATCGTTGGCAGTTGTGTTAGCAAACTTTACTTTATTACCAGTAACCTGACCAAATGGATCAGTTGAAGTACCAACTAAAGCAAACACACCAATACCAGTAGCATAAATACCACGAATACGTGTGTCCTTTAGGATAGATCCTGTAGTTAGGTCAGTGGCTGTAGCAGCCGTTGCCATGTATGAAACTCTTACGTTAGACATATATTTCTCCTATTAAAAACATCGTTGGGTATATTATACTAAAAAAGGGTGTAGGATACAACTCCCACACCCTTTAAAGTTTACGAATAAACTAGTACTACTTATGCACCAGCATTCCCGTAGAAGCCTCTCCAATCGGAGAAACCGAAGCTATACCGTTCACGTGCTTTGAAACGTAGGTTACCTGTATCAAAGTCTGGCTCCATTTTAGTTTGGAGTGGTGAACGTACAAACATTTTTGCACCATTCGGACAATCGGTTTTTAGGAACCAAGCATTCGTATCGGTGAAACGACGGTTAACAAAGTAACCTTTAGGCAACAAGCCTTGGTTACGAATTGAGTTAATGTCGTTTACGTTTGTTGCACCATTCGTTGCAGTACCTGGGTTGACTGCAATAGTGGTTGACAATGTGCTGTTCAAGATTTGGTCAGCAACAAACACTAGGTCAGATGGGATGTGCAAGCTTACAGCTTTTGTACCCGTTAGGATACCACGGTCATCTTTTTGTTTGTTGATTACAATCAAGCCAGCTTCCAACGAAGCTTCAGAAAGGTCAGCAGCCGAGAATAGGTTGCTTTGGTTTCCGTCACCAATTGTAGGGTGTGAGGCAGAAAAGAAAGCTGCTCCGTCACCACCTGCATATGATGTGCTAAAGCCGTTGTTGAATACATCAGCAGCTTTAACTTGCTTTGTGTTTGCCATTGCACGAGCCAAGCCTTTGGCACGTAGTTTAGCAAAAGTGTCATATAGATTGTCTTCTATTGCTTCTTCTGTGATAGCAAAACCAAGAGCTACAGTTTCGTGTGTGTAACGAGCTGTGTAGCTTTCTTGTGCATCATCATAAGAAACGGCTGCTCCTTCACCCTTTACAGGTGCAGAACCAAAGCCTGTGAAAAGAACTTCTTCTTCAAAAGCACGATCACTATTCTCTGTTTCAAATAGTGGTGCATGTTCGTTGTCAACTTCTCCATACTCAAGACCGAAGACGGCATTGAGGCCAGGGAGAAGCTCTTTAGATATACTTGCTCTATTAATAGCCATTGTTAATTATCTCCCTTAGTTAGTTACCGTAACTGGTGTAGAAACCAATACGTTAATGAAGTTTTGTTGATTTGTTGTTCCCATCTGTACTTCCAGACGTGTGTAAGGATCACCTACGGCATTCCCTGGTTCGTCTACAACACCGATGACACGGAACAGACCAGCAGCAGAAGTACCAACACTACCTGCAGTTGTCAGAGCCGTAATAGTCGAACGACCTGTGAAGGTTGAACCAGCAGCAATGTTAGTAGCTGCTACGTTTTTACCTACAATACCTGCAGCTACAGTTGTGTCTGAGCTGATGATGTATGTTTGTTGTGGGTTATCATTCACAAGACCAACGATATTCGTTGCTGATACACCTGAATAATAAGCTTTAAATTTTTGCTCCCCGTTTTCTACATAACTACAACCTTGGAAAGTACCAATTGGCATCTCAGTAGAAGTGACAAGTGGAACCAATGAACCACCTGATAACCGAACTGGTGTACCTGTGTACATTGCACCTGCACCAGAAGCAACAGGATAAGAAGTTAAACCGTTGCTGTTTGGTTGATTGCCACGAATACGGGAAGGAGTGATTCCAGTAATTAGAGTCTGAGTCATTTTAAGTCTCCTTCAAAAAAGTTTAAGATTTAACCAAGGAAGTAAGTTGTACAGTATCTAGTCGAAACTAGGTGCACGTCCCTTGGTTACGTTTGTTTTACTTGAATTTCGAATTGGCATACGACGGTCACTTGCATTCTCCAATTGGGAGTTAACAGCATGTACCATTTCTGCACTTGCATTTTCGAAATATTTTTGTCGTGCATTGGCCCGTCCGATTGGCATTTTTGCAAGTGCCAAATCTCCACGACATACAGTACCCTTATAACGTCCCTCTTCTTGAATCATAGAGGTATGTGCTAGTTCGGGTACTTCCTCAAGAGTTACAAATTCCCAACCTTCACTTAGACGTTTACCAACATTAGTATAATCGTCTTTACCTTTTAGGGATGTACGAATCCAACGAAGTTGTAATCCACTATCTGCAAACCTATTGCTTACATTCTGTGGTATTTCTAAAAGATTTGGTTCAGTATAAACGTATTCTGTTTCTCTTGTTTCCAGTTCACGAGTCTGATTTTCACGTGTATTGTTTCGTGCCATTATGTATTTTCCTTTCGTCTAACCGACTGTAGTATATTCACCTTCATTAACTCGTTCAATCTTGAGTTTTTCGGCTGCATACTGTTCAAGTGTAATGCCCCATTTTTGTGCTAACCTAACGTCTTCTTGACTTAGTTTAACTTTCTTTCCTGATGAGGCTTTTGGAGCTGACGATGCTCCAGCTACCACTTGAGAAGGCTGTGACGTAGCCTTCGAACGGGGGGTTTGTCCAACTGGAGCAGATGCTCCGTCAAACTTAGTTGGAAATGTTTGAGCTAACCTCTTATCTATTTCCAAATAAAAGTCGTCTTCACGTGGGTCAAAGCCTTCGTCTTTAAGTTGAGCATCAATCGCCAATGCTGCATTAGTTAAGACGGGGTCACTATTAAACCACTCATTCTTAGATGCCCACTGATAAGCTTTAAGGTCGTAACCTTGGTACGTCTCAGGTTCTTGTGCAGCCTGTGCTTGTGCCTGTGTTTCTACCTGCTGTTGTTGTGCAGGAGTTAAGGCTTCAAACTGCCGTTTAGCATCTTGTATTCTAGTAGAATCTAGCTGTGCATTATTGAGATACTCTTGTGCCTTGAGGATTAAATCTGAGTCCCCACTGTCGATGGCACGTTTGTAAGAATCCCTTGCAACCGCAAGACGTTCAACAATCTGTGCTTCAGAATTAGCTAGGTTAGTGCCTACTGCACCCCTATACTCTTCCTGTTGTTGTTGCAGAGCAACTTGCATCTGCTTGTTCTGCTCCAACAGTTTAGTAATTTCTTCTTCACGTTCTTTCTTTTGTTTTACTAACTGTCGTATTCGTTTCTGTGCACCTGAAGTTTCAACACCTTCTAGTGCTTGTTCCTCTTCTGCTTTTTCTTCTTTTTCTTCTGTATCTTCTGTATCTTCTGGTTCTGCTTCTACAACAGGCTGCTCTACTTTTTCTTCTACTTCAATTTCTGGAGCTGCTGCTGTTGTGTCTTCTTCACCTTCGATCTCAAATTCAACTACTTCCTTTTCTTCACCTGTATTAGGTGTAATGGTTTCCCATTTATCTGCCATGTTATTCTCCTATTTTACGTCTACTGCGAAGTTCGACGAATTACGCATTCAATGCCTATATTATACAATATAGGTTTTTATTATACAACTCAGTGTGATAAATTATATGTAGGATCTAAATCCTTAGAATCTTCTACTACCATTTTAATGTCATCGTCAAAAATAAGTAGTAGTGTAATTCCTTTATAAAAGAACTTATGTCCAGTATGTTTACCGTAACAGACAAAGTCACCTTCTTTACACCAAGCCCTTCCTTTAAACTTGCTATCAGCATAGGCTAAGTCACCAACTGACAACACACGTCCTACCGTTGTAAGGTAAGCCATGTCATCTTTAACTGAGTCTGGTAGAATTAATCCACCCTTTGTTTCTGATTTAATTGAAACAGGTCGTACTAAAATATTATATCCAGGAATCTTTGGTAGAACCTCTGGATCTGGAATGTCTTCATTAGTAATCCAGTCGTCATTCTTACGTGCACTTGATATTGCTTGCATATTTAATCCTCATCAATGTATTTACTTAGACTATCTTTGATTAGTCCGATTGATATTTCGATTCCTGCAATCCTACCTACTGCTTCTCTGTAGCTATGATAGTCTGAACAGTTCCCATATGCAAGGGAATTTTTTATATTTTCTATTTCTTTTTGTAGTTCTTTTACTAATTCTTCATAAAGCATTAAACGTCAGGGCCTTTTTGAATTAACTGCATTAGAAGATTAGACGTTACCTTGGCATCTTCTAGCTCATTACTTTCCTGAGCCTTGAGTAGATCACCTAGTAACTTCATTGCTTCGATGGCACGTTTGTTGCTACGTTCTTCTTCTTTCTGTGATGCAGTTAACTGAGCCTGTGCTCCTGCTTTCTGTGCATCAATAATAATCTTCTGCTCCTTGAGGTCAAGGTCACGGTTTTTAAGTGTGGCATCAACCTGAGCCTTGGCTGCCTGAGTCTGATTCTTCTGCTGCTCAACTTGAATACGTTGTCCCTCAAGAGCCACCATCTGTTGTTCAGGAGACTGAGGTCCTTGCTGCATCATCTGCTGGTGCATCTGAGTTAACTGCTGTGCAGCTTGCATTTGTATCATGGCTTCTGGCTCAGGCATCTGTGACAACTGTTGTTGTACCTGCATAGCCATCATTGGGTTCTGAGCTACAGCCTGTTGACCTTGTTGTATCATACCCTGTAGTTGTTCTTCATACTTCTGCATCATGTGCTCAGAGATGTTGGCCTGTAGAGCTGGACCTAGTTTAGCCATAGCTGGATTCTTAGCATTCACTGGGTCTGACAAGAAGGCCATCTTGACACCAATGTGTGCATCGTGGTTCTGTCCCATAAAGGCTTTAATAGGTTTACCTTCTGAAGCTGCCTTGATGTCTGATATAGGATCAAGTGGCACTGCTTCCTTTTTACGTGGCATTAGACGGTCTACATCAGGTACGTTAGCTGCTGTTAGTAGCATACGGTTGATTGCTTCCATGTCAAACATTCCAGGAGGTGAACCTGCTGCAACCTGTTGTACCATCTGTATAAGCATCATACGTTGTGCATTAGATGGAATGTTGGGGTCAGATACGGGAAGTACATCTACACGACCATCAAAGTCTTGCTTGAAGATATTTTCATCTGCATTGGGAAGTTCATATGGGTACTCATCTGGAAGGTACTCATAGTCAATACGTGCCAGAATCTTAAACTCGTCACGTTGTGCCTTGTGTATTCGTTTGTGGATTGCAGAGAAGAACTTACTTGAAGCTTCCAACAAAGCCATTGTAGTTCCCACTGGACCATATCCACCACTGTCTGAGATTACCTGCTCTGTGCTGTCAGCAAACTTCTGACCTGCACCAGCTACAAACTGTAGCATATTAAATAGTGTCTGTGAAGGCTCCTTAAATGGCAAAGGCACAATTGCCTTTGACAGGTCTATACCAGTGGCCTCTACCTCTTTAAACTCACCTGGAGCAATTGGATCGTTGTCACCTACAATACGTACACCCTTAGCCTTAAAGCCACCTGGAAGGTTAGCAAACTGACCTGCATCAAGTAGTGACCTCATAGCTGCCGTGGCTGACATAGTTAGGTTGCCTAAGAAGTGAATAAGACCTAGACCATAGAAACCAAATCCAGGAACATAACGATAGTGAGTAAAGTGCATTTTCTTTTCGTACTTCTTGTCACCTTCATTCCAGTTCCTACGGATGGCTAGTACCTGACCTGACTGCTCTTCAACAGTTACAATGTATGGACATGCCACCTTGCCAGAGTGCATCTTGTCTTCTGGCAACTCAAGGTAACAGTGTTGTTCATATAATACATATTGTGGGTCGTCGTCACCTGATGGTGATAGACCTAATACATTGTCCATCTTAGAAGCCATGCCTGACATAGATGGAATACCTGCATCAGGTAACTCTATGTCAGCATACATACCTGCTTCAATCTGACGGTATAACTCAGTTGGACTACGATAGATTACATGTGTGTACCGATCAGCCCGACGTAGGTCAGTGGCATAGTATGATACATAGAACTGGTCAATGGGTACAAACTCACTGACTGGACGTTCTAAGCTGGCATCGTAGTAAATCTTTTTGATGGCTGAACCAATTAGGGGTAGGTGAAACAACATACGTTCGAACTCATCGAAGTATTCTGGCATCTGGTCAGTCAACTGATAGTTCATAAAGTTTTGTACACGTTGAGCTTGTTGTTGTTTCTCAAGTGTAGGTGAACCCATGACCTGAGCCTTCACTGGTCCACCAGAAGGAAACAGCTCTTGGCTGGCCTTGGCTTGGAACTTGACGGCAGACTCAATCAACAGTGGGTGAACTGCAGTGGCAGCTCCCTCAAATGGTTCTGTTGTATCTTCTAGTTTTAATCCTAATAGATCAAAGCCACGTTCGAACATAGACTCCCACTCAGCACGTGAGTCTTTGTCTGCTTCAAACTTATCAATGACAGTGTTACCAATTTCTTGTAGCCTGTCGTCGTCTAGTTGTTCTGCTAAGTTTTCATAGAAGCCTGTGTCTACATCTACCTCAACTTCAATCTCAGTTTCTTCAGGCATTAGGTCTACAGTGATTTCTCCCGTTACAGGGTCTACTTCAATAGAACCTCCACCTGTTGTTTCTTCTTCTATGTTGAGTTGGATTATGTTATCACCTTCGATACGGTCATACGGATTACGTTCGGTTGCCATTTACGTTTTCTTTCTTGCAAGAGCTTTACCATATCCACGTTGAGCAGCACCGACACCTCGTGGTTTTTTAGTTGTTTTAATTTTTTTATTAGATGCTAATTGTCCACCAGCTTTTTTATTTACAGTTTTAACATTAAAATTTTTTCTCATTTCTTTGTCAAGTATGTCTTCAACACCTGAGCCATATTTTTCAATTAGTTTTTCACCATAATCTAAAAGTTCACCTTCTGCTTCTTCTGCTTCATAGCTATCTGTCTTGGCTACTTTTTTAGATAAAGATTGTATTTTAGTTTTCTCACCCTTTGTTAAAGGTGATTCTTCTAAAGACATTCCTCTTTTAATAGTTGTCTTAGTTCCAGGAATTTCTCCTTTTTCCCTTAACTGTGATTCAAGTTTTCTTTCTTGTTTACTTGGAAGAGACTGCACAGTAGAAGCTCTGTCTTCTTTTAATCGATTCTTTCTAATTTTAAGAAGCTTATCTGAATTTGTTCCTGATTTACTTACTGCTTTTTTTATACCAGATTTTGCTAACATATTTATTAACGGTCCTGCCATGATTGTCTCCTGTTATTAAATGATTAATGAGTATGGCATATTATATCATTAAGTTCTCCAGTATCCAACCCTCTTCTGCCGTCTGGGATTATAATCATCTTCCCAGTTAGGATCATCAGGGTGGGTTACATTCCAACTTTCTTTCATATAACTAATTGCCATAGTCATGGCATCTACTTGGTCATCGTGTGCTCCGTTAGGGAAAGCTAATGACTCATCGTATAAGTCATTAGCCCATTCCTTCCCTCGTGGAATAAATAGCCTACCTGCCTCCATTATTGGAGTAGAGGCATACACCCTACTTACCTTGTCCCTATCAGGTAAATACTCCAACACAGGTAGACCAGCCCTCCTCATGTCTTGTATCAAAGATTGACCCGAAGCCTTCTTCTCTACAATACATACATCAGGTCTGTGTTTCTTAAATAACATCTGAGCTACACGTCTTAGCTCTGGGTATTCAAATCTTTCCTTAACATTGCCTAGTAGTATTAGACATGGTATCACATCTTCACCACCATACTCATTCTGTTCTAGCTGGTGGAAGATGCCCCAGGTCTGTATGACACTGTAGTCAGCCGTCTTACTTGTAGAGAAGGCTGTGTCATATGTTTGTATTATCATTTCACAGCTAGGTGGGTCTTCATACTCCCACCACTGAAACCATTTCTTCTTAATGATGCCACCGTCTTCAGGAGAAGGGTTCTGCATATACAGAGACTCCCAGTATCTGCTGCCGTTAGATGCCCTAATCTCCTGCTCATCTACACGTAACACACTGTCTGGCTTCCACTCTGGGAAGTAAGAGCTACCCTCTGGCAATCCTAACAGGTCTGCTGCAGTCTCATCCAACCAAGCAGGAATACTAATTACTTCCCACTTATTCTCAGTTAAGTCTGTCTCCTGCTTTAAAAGCCAACCACATAGATCATCAAAATGATATCTAGTATTAATAATGATAATACTCCCATTAGGCATGAGACGTGTACGAAGTCCCGACGGATACCAGTCCTTAATATATTTACGACCTGCTTCACTGAAACTATCCTCCTCTGACATAACATCATCTAACAAAGCTAGGTGAGCACCACGACCAGCAATCTGTGACCTCACACCAGCAGCATAATATGAACCCTTGTGGTTCGTCTTCCACTTACCAGCAGCCTTAACGTCACTGGCTAGCTGAACTCCCCTGAATGTATTCTGGAAGTCCTTCGTGTTAACAATGTCCCTCACCGACCTACCAAAGTCACTAGCAAGCTGGTCACTGTGGGATACAGACATTATCTCATGGTTAGGAAACTGTCCAATATACCAAGCAGGGAAGATCTTACTAGTAATAAGACTCTTAGAACTACGGGGTGGTAAGAATACCATAAGACGTTTAATCTCTCCATCAGCTACCTTCTGCAATCTATCACATAATAACTCAATGTGCCTACCCATTTGAAAGTCAGTCACCAAAGATGGTGCAGTTTTTCTAACAAATGTAATTAAATCTACTTTAGATTTTTTCTCTATATAGTTTTTTAACTTACGATCTAACTCTATGTAGTGATGAGCAGAGGCTACAGCCACTACATCTTGTGTTTCTTCTACTGTTTCAGACATCTATACCTTTGTTGTGTGACATTTATGCAACTATTGTGTAAGCTACAGAAATGTGTTACCCTATCTATATTAATTCTTCGGGGGTAGATATATAGAGAACATCCATAACCCCCGATTGGTAGTACTATTAATAATAATACTAATAACAATACTAATAATACTAATACTATTCCGTTGTATAATGTAATTATACTAATAATAAACTAATTATACAACTACAAACTCCTCCCAACTACTACAAACTACATACGTCTTCGGCTGCCCCCCCTCTGTTTAGTACTTTTTTACATGATGAAGCTTTGGCTATTTTTTTCTAGTAATAAAACCACCCATATTTTGTTTTTATTTCCCCACAAATAGGGGGTGTACCCCTTGATGAAGGTTTACTGTATTTGCTCAGTATGTTTCAGGGGTATATTATATATGTGTACACACACATTTTTTTTGGGGTGGGGGTATCTCCTCCTGTCTGTCAGAAAATTGACAGTATCTCCGTCAAAAAATTGACAGTATGTGCTTAAATAATAGGCAACAGTGCCTAAAAAATAGGCAGATAGTTAGAGATGTGCTTAAATCATAGGCAATGTCTGTATATTGGTACATTATCATTGATTAAATAATAGGCATATATTCATAAGATATTGTAAAGATTGGATAAATACCCCATGCTAATCGTTGCCTATACCACCCCCCCTATGTGTATATATATAGAGACAAGATGAATAAGTGTGACATAAATGCAACACAAAATGACGATACAAAAAAAAACTTCAAATGGGGTTTACATTCTCAAAAAAATTTTCTAATCTTATCTCATCGGATCAACAAGCGGCAAGAGCCAAGAGGGGTTCCGATAGGTGAACGACTAAAGGACTAAGCTTTAATAACAACAAGTTTTAACAACTGTAATTGATTTGGCCTAGTGTTTTACGAGTAACCGACCGAGTAACTACTAACCACTAACTACTAACTACCACCTACTAACTACTAACTACGAAAAAAACTATTTGACAACTACGGGCAATCGTGCCCATAATTAGAGACTGAAAAATAAAGCTAGGTGTACTATAACCTAG
>Ga0070746_10001184_pt1 | contig 15720 bp, 9 predicted proteins | sample VirMetDEL_Mar_21_FD_77016 | JGI IMG/M metagenome (GOLD analysis project Ga0070746, IMG submission 77016) | Aqueous microbial communities from the Delaware River and Bay under freshwater to marine salinity gradient to study organic matter... | ecosystem: Environmental > Aquatic > Marine > Coastal... | reverse complement strand
TTGTTCACCACTCGTCGCTTCCTCAACCTTTTGTTTCGCGTCAGGATTGCCTTGTTCTGCTGATTGAACAGTCGCGTCAGCCTGTGCAGGTGACATACCGTGATAAGCGGCAACAGCCTGTGCCAACTTGGTCCTGTATCCCCTGCTACCTGTCGCGGATGTAATCGCTTCATAACTTTCGGGTTTGTCAAACAAACCAAGTGCTACTTCACGCGCTTTTTTGCGTGAAGTGCCGCCTGTATATCCTGCTGTATCGAGCATTTGGTCTGCGAATCGTCCGCGCTCATCATCTTCTTGAGACGCATCTCCGTCAAGTGTGAGGTCATACATTTCTTCATCTTGAGGTTGTTCATTCTCACCTTCGCCAAGTGTGAGGTCATACATTTCTTCATCTTTAGGAGGCTCGGCAGGTGCAGGTGTTGGATTGATAGCAGGTGGTGGTGGTGAGTCGGTATTGACCGACTCTTTTAGTCCTTCAGACGCGCTATCAATTTCTTGGTTGATTGCTTCAACAGTTCCTTCATTTGCATCTTGCTCGGCTTGTCGCGCTTCTTGCATTTGTTCAGGCGTCTGTTGCAATCCACGATTTTGTCGCGAAATGTCCAACGCTCTTCGGAATCTGTTTGGTCGCGGACCTTCTAACGAACTTTTCTTTTCAGCCAATTGTTGTCGCATCTCTTCTTCTTTTTGAGCCAATGGTGTTTGAGCAATCGCCACCAACTGACGGTGTCGCTCACCTGCGTCAGTTCCCGCTTCTCGACGAGCGCGCGCTCGTTGGTCTTCTAATCTATTCAAGTCACCTTGAAGAACGTCGCGTCGCATACCTGCCGCTTTGTCTTTGCGTGCTTGGTCTTTCGCTTGTCTTCTTCCTTCTCGGTAATTCCCCGCCACTCCCATGAAATCTCGCATACGCTCACTCGCGCCCGGAAATTTATCAGCCAAGAATCGCCCTGCCTGACCTGCTTTGTCACCGACAAACCGTCCTGCACCTGCGATGCCTCGACCCATACCTTTGACACCTTCGACTACACCTCGACCTGTTTGAGCGACAGCGCGACCTGCGGCTTGTCCGTATTGACCTGTTCGTGCTAAATTGCCAACGGTGCGTTGTCCTTGCTCAAGCGCGGCTTGTGAATCCAAAGCGCGTTGCGCACCGAGCAAACGTCGTGCGTCTCGCGCATTTCTAAAAGCGGTATTTGTATTACCAACAGTTCCCGAAATAGCAGGAACAAATCCTTGATTGACGCCGAAAGGTTGCTGTGGTTGCTGTGGTTGCGGAACATTCTTCCGAATGATGTCAGGATGTGAGTTGTCGCGCTCCGCGACAGCCTTGATGAGTGGCTCCCAAGTGTCGTCGTGTTGATTGAGCATAACGTAATTGACATCCGTGAGGTTGCCTCCTTTCGCGAAGATAAACTCCATTGTGCCTAAATCGACACCGTGTTCAATCATACTGCTGTTCCATTCAATTTCCCATGTTTCAACCATTGAGTGCGCCTCCACAAGACCGCTTGATAGCGCGAACCACGTCATGCGTCGTGTTAAAAGATTTCGCTATCACATTCCAATCTCCGAGCGACATAGCAATCGCGCGGACATCAAGACTCGACATACCTACATTTTCGCCCAACTGTTGCATATCATACGAATCCATAGGGTCGTATTTCTGCATCAATGAGCCACCTGCGTCATGCATTTGCACACGCTCCATAATCGTCGCGATGACACCCATTGGGTCATCGTTCGACTTCATTGAGAAAGATGGACCGAACCCACCAAACCCTCCAAATTCAGGCGGAGCAAATCCGCCGAATGGCACTTGGGCTGAACCGCCTTCGTCAGCCAACGGGTCAGCCGCGAGAGGTTTTTGCGTTTCGTTCTCGGACGGCATTGTGGTCAATGGCTCTTGAGGTGGGAGCAACGGCTCAACAGGTTGTTGTTCCGCGCCTATCGTTCCTCCACTCAAGTGCGACGGGAAGGAGTCGTGCAAATGGTCGTAGTTCGTATTGAATTTACCGCGCATATCATGATGTTCGTCAGCAAGACCGAGCGAATCCATGTCGATTTGTCTCGCTCTCGACGAAGCATATTCGACGTAATTATCACGCACATTCGGTCTTGTAAGTGGAGTGTCGCCAAGTTCGACGCCTGTTTCTTCTGCTGTCTTGAGCATAGCCATGATGTCGATTGCCGCATTCTTTTGGCCGCGTTCATCATCGCCAATAAGACGACCAAATTGTCCGACGTGTTTCGTGTAAAGTTGGTGAATATCGCGATTTTTGTCAATGCCGATTTGTTCTCGTATGTCTTTCATTATGGTGCGCAAACCTGTTGCACGTCCATCTTTACCTGTTCCTCCGCCATACAACAACTGATTGACGGGAGCGCGAGCCATCTCTCTCGCTGTGTTTTGGTCGTATCCCAACTCCATCAATTCATTCATGAAATCAGTCGACATACCGCCCTGCGTTGATGGATTGAAGAATGCATTCGGTAAAACAGACACGATGGACATAGGTGATATTTCACCATACGCGGCAGTTTGAGAGTGCAATTGTTTGTAATGCGAAGGGAATTTTGTGTTCTTCTTTGACGTTGGGTCAGCCTCATTTGACGTGTATCGTCGCGTCACTCCACTTGTAATTTGTTGAGGTTCGATAACGTTCTGTCTTGCACCCAAACGTGTATCTATACCGCGCTTCTTTACTTCATCTTGGAACTCTTTGGAAAAATGAAATGCCGCTGACTCAAGATGCACACCAAGCGTTGGGTGCGCTTTGTTGTTCGCGTGGTTGTTGATTAACTTCCCATCTTCTGTTCTTGTTCTTCGTTGTGCTGTCGGCACACGCTTGTGTTCGTGCGAACCGTAGTGATTGTTCATGTATTCAGGATGGAGACGACCATCTTCTCCGAACGGAATTGGGACGGTGTGAAAGTCGTCGTTGTTGTCGCGTTTGATTTTGTTGAATCGCATCGCGGAAGCATTCATGATTTCTTTCGCCATACTCAAAGCGTTGGATTCTGTTGTCGGCTTTCGCCTGACGCCGTTTTCATCAATGTATCCTCCCTTCATGATTTCATTGGCTAAAATCATCGCGCTTTTCTCCATAGGGAATTGACGCATGTGCGCAGGTATCTCCTTGAAAGGCTTACCTGTTATCGAATTGATGTAAAAATGTGATTCGTTTTCGTGGTCAGAATCTTCAGGTGGGAACGACATAGGGTGCATGACCCCATCTTCGTCCATGTAGTAAACGCCTTTTCCTTTGAGGATGATGTCGCTCAACCTATTCCACCTCTCCTGACATACAAGTCGTATGCGTGTGCGCCCCATCGCGTCGCATCGTCATCAGGGTCGGTCTCGGTTGGACCTGTTGGATTTGATGTCTCCCCACCTGACGAATTCGGTGTGGACGTTTTATCTTCTTTATGCATCATGCGTCGCAACAAACGATTCAATTTGTCCATCAACGTTCGATATTCAATCCTATCGCGAGGTGATATACCTACCTTGACTTTCTGTGCGCGTCCTTTCATGAATTCTTCGGAAGCGAGAATCGAATCCGCACCACCCGCAAGTGAAGTTGCTTCTGTCATTTCTTGACCCATTGGTGTTGGTGCTGTGCGCGGTTGCCGAGTTGCTTTGCTGTGCAACTTCTTACGACCGCGACCGCGAGGTGGTTTTGTCAATCGAGACATCGGAGACATCGTTGGGATAGGCGGTGTAATGTCCTGCGTTGGTTGTGTTTGTCGAATTTGTTGTCGTGCCGCTTCCGCTTCGCGTTGTCGTGGGTCAGGATATGCTTGTTTAGCACGCGAACGGCCTGTCGCACCACCGACACGGATAAATCGGGTTGGCTGACGGTATGTGTATCCTGTTCCAAACGAAGCATACGGAGCGCGAGCGGCAGAAAGGGCTGACATACTCCCCATCTGTCGAACGTTTCCTGCTTTGAGCGGAATACCGCTTCCTTTTCTTCGCCTTCGACGCTTGAGTGATTCGACGGTGACGTTTTTCCTCGCTTTACGCTTCTTACCTGTTTTCGCTCTCGCTCTTGCTCGTATTGTTGAAATCGTCGTTGTCTTCTGTGGTTTTTCGTCGTCGTATTTTGGCTTGTCGCGTTTTTTGCGAATCATTTCAAACGCGTCGTCGATGTAATCCGTCGTCGAGAGCATGATGTTCGCACCGAGACCACTCGCGTTCGGATTCGCACCGTCGATAGCCTCGCTTTGTCCGACCTGTCCTGTCATTTGACCAAGTTCAGCCTGTTGCTTCATATCGCTGTCTTCTTCATCGTCAGGATTCTTTTGAGGAATCTTAATTTTCATATGTTGAAGACCTTGCAATTTGCGTGCGCGCTTATCTTGTTCTTCACGCTTCTTTGCATCGTGAAGTGCGCGCTCTTCGGAGTCTTCGCGACCAACCGATGAATCTTCTTGCAATTCTTCCGCGCTTTGACGCGGATTGAATCGAAAACCTGCGGTGCTTCCTGTTCCCGCAGTTCCAACCACTATTCGTCACCGCCCATCAATTTGTTACGAAGGCGCGCCCATACTTCAGGGCTTTCTTTCGCCAATTCAACTTTGAGGATGTTGATGGTTTGAGCGTTCATGGTTTCGTTCGTGCTTCCTGCCGCACGTTCTTGGACGCGCACGATGTCTTTCACCGTCTCACGCACTTCTTTGTGTAACGAAACAATGTTACGAACGTATTGAGGGTCGTTGCGGTCAGCATCGTCAAGAAAGTGACCCAATTCACCGTTGATTCGTGCTAAATTGTTACGCAAAGACTCCATCTCCTGCCCTGCTTCAACGATGATGAGGTCAGCCGCACCTTTTTGCACAACAGGCTTGAGGTGGTGTTTAAGATGATGATATACGTTTGATTCAGGAATTTGGAGGTCGTCAGCGATTTGTTGGGTTGTCATTGATAAGTTGAAATACGCTTGCTCAAGGTTTTCGCGCTTTGGAGAAGTGCAAAAACCGCATTGACTGTTGCTCGCCATGTGATACTCGCCCATATGGTTACGAAAATGACGGTCAGCCGTTCCTTCACGCCATCCCATATCACTATCCATATCTTTCGCGGTCATCATTCCGCTCTTCATCATCTCTTCCAAAGAGTCGCGACCCTCGTCCTGACAGAATTTGCAAGAAGCACGCGATATACGCTCCGCCATAGCAAAGACCAAGTAGCCGTATCAAATGAGTGTTTCTATGCGAGAGAGGCTTCGTCGTTCACCTAAAATAGCAGGTGTTCCGCTTTCAAAGAATACAGCAAAGAGTCTTTCTCGCGCCGCTATGGATATTATCAAAAACAACAAGGCTGACCTCACAGAACGAGAGCGTCGTTACAATATATGCCAACAATGCCCTGAACGGCGACACGACCGATGCGGATTGTGTGGTTGTTTTATCAAAACAAAGACGATACTGCTCAACAGCGAATGCCCTATTGGTAAATGGTCAACCTTGTTGTCCGAGTCGTCGGTAAATCATTCCCGTCGCGCTGAACGAGACGAATAGTGCGCCGATAACCCAACTTAAGTCGGTTGAAGTCATTTGTGGTCCTGAAAAGACCAAGATAAGAAAGCAACCAAGCGTCAATGTGATAAGTTGAACCATAATCATGTCAACAATAACTGATTTGCGCAAATTTGTCATATCGCTGATGGTCGTGTATAGCGAAGAGATGTCCATATCATCGACCTCCTGCCATTCCGCGCATGAACGAACCGATGCCACCACCAACGTTCTGTAACATGCCGGGGTCCGCGAGAGCGTTATCCAACATACCTTGTAACGAACTTTGGTTTGCGATTTGCACCATTTGTTGGAATTGCATGTTTGTTTGTTGAACATTGTTGGATGCTTGATTGAGTATTTGCGTTTGCGCCATCGTGACGCTATCAGCAGTCGGTAATCCCTGCACACCGCTAAAATCGAACGTATATCCGTTGTCCTTTTCGACCAATTTCGCGTTTGATAGCATTGTGTGGACAGAAACAGCAACAAGACTGCTCAAAAGCGAGATAAGCATGTTCATATTTGCGCCGTTGTTGTCCGATAACCACTTGTCGATGAGAGGATTGCTTGTTATCATCGCGGACAAAATATCCATTTCTGACGGTGGTGGAGGTGGCGCATAGGGGTTGTATCCCCCATTTTGCGTTCCATTCGTGATTTGATACGGAACTTGTTGCTGTCCGCTCGGTAATCCGAGATTCAACGCGCCATTTTGTTGTTGCGCGGGTTGGTTATTGTTGCTAAAAGGCCACACCATGATACAACCTCACGCTACACCATCATTTGATTCTGTCGGTAAAGGAAGAGGGGCGGTTTGTTGCTGTGCTTGATGTATCGCGAGCGCATCAAACAACAACCGCGCATTGTTCCCTGCTTGAAATTGACGCATATCAAACACAATCATCACTAAATCATTCATTCCTGTCGCGGTATTGGTTAAATGTGTGACAGGAATGTTATCTTGTTTGAGCATTTGAAAGAATGGCTCATATTTAGCGAGTATTGGAGGTGTGTTGTCCTTCTTTTTGATGCTACTGATTGGCACAGCAACGGTCGAAACACCCTTTTTCAACTTCGCTTTAAGCGTCCCACCGCTCGCTTCCTCTTCTTTCTCGTCTTCTTTCTCCCATTTCGTCAACAAATGATACAAATGAAGGTGTTCAGGGCAGTATGTTGCGCGCAATTTACGCCCACTTGTGACTTTTTCGCGTGCTACAAAGGCTTCAACCTCGCCTGTTACAGGGTTTTTGAAGTACAAATCCCACAACGTTTGACCTGTTTCTTCGTCTCCAACCTGCTCGTAAATGTTCCCTGCATGTCGTAAAAGGTGTTCAACATCGCATCCGTCAACGCAACATCGCATTGTGTTGGTATTGTAACGATATTTACCGCCCCAAATGCGTTTGAGAGAGAAAATTGACCTTTTTGTGGGTTTCAAGAGGCGATATGCTTGCTTTATGTCCTTTCTTCGCGCTTTTTTGGGGTTTGGGTGCTGTGAAGGGTAAAAATTGACCTGCGGAACTTCGATATGTTGGCTCGCATTGCTCATCGCGGCCTGTGCGGATGCCTGTTGTTGCATCTGTGCGAGGCTCATTTGTGTCTGTGCGGCGAGGCGTAAGAGGTCGTTTTGAGGGGTATTACCAAGCATTTTATCACCAATTTAGCATTTCAATCAACGTTTTTTCCACATTCCAACCAATTTTCGTCGCCATCATGCTAACGCGACACGGAATACCTGCTTTTTGAAGCCTCCGCATGGCAGGACGGTGCGAATCGAACACTTTATGCTCGCGTAATCGGTTGGATTGCCACAAAATGTTCGCATTATCATCCCACCACTCGTCCGCTTTGTTCGCGACGAGCCATATTTGCTTCGGAGCGTAGCGTTTTCCGCGCAATCTTGTCAATAATGAGCGGTATCTCCACCGTTTTTCAATCAACGAGTCGGTGAGATACTCAAAACCACCGATTGCGTCAATAACTTCGGCTCCTTGTCCTTTCAAGACGCGCGTATCTGTCATAAATATGACAATTTCGACTTGTCGGTCAACCATATCGTCAATCCACAAGTTCCAAAAGCGTTGCTGACCGCCAATATCAGACGAATGTACCACTCTTTTCTCCCCCTGCCATCGAATTCGCTTTCGCGTGGCTTTTGGTAAGACGTATCCGCCACCGATAAGGCGTTTTGCGTGCATTGTGCGGTCTTCGATGTCGTCCATTTCACCCGGAGTGCGCATAAATTGGTCGAGCGTGGTTTTTCCAACGCGAGTTGGACCGTAAACACCAATCCTGCGTGGTTTTACGAAGTTATACAACTCCTTACCGTAAACAATCGCGCCCATAAGTGCGCTTCCTGCTACTGTTCCGACCAATCATTCCACCCATCCGCGTATTTTATTGAAAAACCACTCAACTGTGTTCTCCCAAATGCTTACATCGGTTGCTTGTTCAAACCATGATACACCAAGAGCCGTTGAAAAACCAACGATGATGCATAAAACCAACGCTTTACCGCGTTCGTAGTAAGTGTCGAGTGTGTTTTGAGTATGTAAAGCGCGCAACGTTGCTTCCGTAGCATCATCTGATGGGGTTTTGAACAACCAACCCATAACGTTCACTCCTTTTTCTTGTCTTTCGCGTATGTCCCGTCAGCGTTTCGCTTACGACCACCGCTCAAATTAAGTGGTTCTTTCTTTTTTGCTTTGTGTTGAGGCGCGTCAGGCTCATAATCAACATTCATCAAATCGAGATACTGCTGAACTTCGGGGTCTTTCTCCAACTCTTCAAGTTGTTTCGCGAATGCGACCTCTTGTTTCTTGATTTCAACGTCCATTTGAGCCTTAGCAAACCGCATTTGTTGGTTTTGCATCTGTCGTGTCATGCTTCGTTGCATGTTTGAAATAACAGCGCGCTGGTCCATACCATCTTGTGCTATCATCTTGTAAATAAAATACGACATGCCCTGTAATGTGAATGCGCCCATCATGTATGTTATCGCGTTTGTTTGTGTTGAATCATCTTTCAGCCATAGCCCTGCGTCAAAGACTGCAATCGCGGCTCCAACGAGTATAGCGACGAAAGAAATCAGTCCGAATACTCTCAATTCATCTTTATTTTGTGGCGTTCGCTCTTGCATATCAAACAACCTCCATACATACCGCGTGACGCGAGCGATACATAAGCATGTTGATTCACCTCTTTATTGATATTATCATATTATTATTACAACAATATAGTATATTATCATTATAAGAAAAATATGATATTATTGAGAATCATCTTCTCCCAATTGCGGCACGTTCGGTCGAGGGAAAAGTTGGAATTGCGGCAACCCTGCCGTTTCAAGTTGCTGTTGTGGTGTCATTGGGATTCGCGGTGATGGCATTTGAGATACCGTCGTTGGTTGCTTTTGCGGTGCGACAGGAGGCGCAAGTGATACAGGGCGTTGTGCTGTTGATTGTATCGGCGTTCCCGCGTGCCTTCGGTGCGCTATCGAATCGTATATATGTAAATCATCGAAGCGACCGTGTTGCCATGTGGGGTGGAAACCGTTGATGCCTTTTATCACGTTTTCAAATTCTTTCATTTCGGCTTGATTCAATTTTCCTTCTGATGCCGCTTGCGACACCTCTTCGGCTGACGCGAATCCACCCTTTTCCATCAAGTCCATCATTTTTTGGTCATAAACGACATTTGGCGTATATTCGTGTTCAGCCACTTTCCACATCAAGTCGTGCATTTGTTTGTCTTGTTGTCGCGCTTCTTCGGATGCGCTGTAATTGACAGCGACGCTTTCTTTGAAGACTTGTTGCGCGTTTGGAATGGAGTGCGGTGTTACGTCGGCAGGTTTAGCGTCGTTCAAAATTTCTTCTTTGAAATCATCACCTTTCAAACCTGCAACCTTTTTCGACATCGTTAATTTCTTTTCCATATCGTTCTCATCTTGGAATCCTAACATTCGCGCGGCTTCGTTGTAGGCTTGAGTCATGAGGGGGGTATCGTTTTGTATGAGTGTCAGGAAGTTACCCGGCGACATGCGCGTGTCAGCCGACAATCCAACTCTTTTGTTCGCGGACACAATCTTTTCGTGCAATCCAACGTGGGACAATCCGTCGTATTCTTCACACAACTGTTTCAAACCTGTCAAAAGCGCGAATTGATGCCACATTGGTTTGACTGCGTTTCGGACTTCTGCATTGTATTCCGCGTCTAACCCTTTTCGCTTAACAGGGCCGTGAACGTATTCTCCTTCCTTTAAATCGCGTGAGAAGTATAAATTGCGCTTCGATTGTTTCATTTGATTTTTAATTTCGTCAGTCCATGTAGGTTCGGCTGATGACGTCTCGACATTTTCAAAATCGACTCTTCGGTCAGCATCAAATCCGAATTCATCCAACAACGCTGACAAAGCAGGGTGCGACATCTTGGTCAGTTTTTGCTTCACCATCGGTGTGTATTTCACACCTTTTTCTCGCGCATCGTTGGCTTCTTTGTCATCAGCGCGTCCTGTGGTGACAAGATTCAACATTTTGTTGGCTTCTTCTTCGTCGAAGCCACTCTCGCCCGTATGACGATTCCATGCTTGAGTGAATTCAGGTGAGTGTCGGAACAAATGAAGAACGTCTTCGACGTCCATAACGTAAGGCTTACCTGCGTTCTTAGGATGAAAAATTTCTCTTAGCGACTCAAACGGTGTTTGAAAACGCCCATGTTCATAGATGAGTGAACTATATTCCGAAGGATTGTCTCCCCTTAATCGACCTTCTTTGTCCACGCTGAATTGTTGTTTTTCACTTCTTACAAGATGACGTGTCGCGTAATCGTGAAGTCGTTCCATTGCTTCCGACACTTCATGCTCTTCGTCTCCGTGAGACATGGATTTGTCAGGGTGGTTGAGAACCGTGTTGAGCAATTCAAGAACTTCATCTTTGTCTTGACCATTTTCAATAGCCGTGTTCGCCATGTTACTTGCGCGCACTTCAATCATGTTTTCGTGATACGCTCTCATCAGCGCGTCACTCTTTACTTCGCTTTCAGGTAATTGGTCGATACCTGCTGAATCTTGCGGTTGTTGTGCGAGCCGCTCAATTGCGTCTTCCATTGAAGCAGGAGCCATCTGACGAGGCGATGCGTCTTCTTCTCCTTGTTCGGCTCTAAATTGCGCAACAAGGTCTTGGAACGTCTTTTCTCTTCTTCGCGCTTCGTCTCCGCCACCGTAACGCTTTGCGTTCAATTCTCGGATTGTTCCCATGTTGGTCAAAGGTGCAAACATACCTCTCGCGACGTTGTCTTTGAACACCTCAAGTGCCATACTTTTTGTCGAAGGGCGTCCTTTGACACCCATAACTCGACCCAACTTTTCTTGAAGTGTGTCGGTTGTAAACGATTTACCATGATGAGGATTGTGTCGTTCACCTTCATATGAGTGTTCGACACCATTATCATCGACCATTGAATATCCCTTGAGCCAATCGTCGTCGTCAGGGTGAAGAATGCCGTGTCCGTGACATTGCGAACAAACACCGTCAGCACACCGTCCTGTGGGCGAATCTTCGTTTTCGTGGTCGCAATCAGGGCAAGTGACGTGATGATGTTCGTGTGGCTCTTTTCGCGAACCTTCAAAATTTTCTTTGTTTGGTGGGCGCAAGTGTTTTCTGATGTGTTCTCTCATCGCTTTACTTTGAGGGTGCGCGTTGCGAAGTAGTGGATTATGGGCGCGTATGTAGGATATTGCATCATTCATAGTGACGGCTCGATTACCACCACACGTTCCGCACGCAGTCGCACCACCGCGAGAAAATGGCACGTCGAACGATTCACCGTTTTTAATTCGCTTAAGTTCTTCATCGGTGTAATGACTGTTTTGAATGGCTTTTGCAATCTCGTTTTCAGTCATCTCTTTTTCTTCTTCTTCTATGGTTTTGTTGCCCGTCAAAATATCCAAGCGCGCTCTTGTCATATCAGCCTCGTTGTATTGAGCATCAAGAATAGCGTTCATTTGTTTGCGCGAAAGTCCGCGCTTGTTGTATTTACGACTGTGGGCTTGCAACACAGCCATGTCAGAAAGATTTGGTAAGTGCTTGTTGTTGTCCATGAACGTGAGACCTGTTCCACCACTTGCGCCCATTTGACCCACCATGTATTCGTCAGGTGCATACAAAGTTGATTGGCGCGTATTGCCCTCTCCGTCAGCCATGAAGACAGTCGAAAGAGGGAAGCCATCGTCGCCTGTGTAAAGTTGTTCACGCAACTTAAGAAGCATGTTGAGTTGCTTCTTTTCGTCTTTTTCTTTGAGAATAGGCGCGAGAAGGTTTTCGTATTTTTTCTTCTTTTCGTTGTATGACATGCAATTGACCAATGCACCAAGCGCGTATTCGTTTCGTCGCTTGTTGTATTCTTCGTCGTTTCTGACGATTTCAGTCTTTGATTCAATGCCGCTTATTCGATTCTTCATTCTCTTGAAGTAATCGGCAGGATTCTTCACACCATCCCTGAATGCTTCCTTTTCAAAGAACAACGTTTTACCTGCTTGGAGGAACGAGTTCTTAGGAACTTCGGTAAATCGAATTGCACCGCGCCCCGCCTCAACATTCTCAATCAACGGTTTGTCGAGAACGAGACGGTAATTTTCACCTTGTTTTCGCGGTGGGCGACTGTCGACGATGCGATAGGTCTGATTACTCAAGTGACTCAGCGACCCTACGGTGATTTGAGAGTCGCCAATTTTGATGTTATGAAGACCCATAGCATATCGCGGAATCTCAATCTCTCTTTGCCCCATTTGAGCGTCCTGCACCATATCGACATGTCCGTCGCGTATAGCGTGCAATCTTTCGTTGAGTTCATCCGCGTGTTGTTGTGCTATCGCCGCCTTTTGTTGCATCGCGATTGCGTGTCCTTTAGGATTAACTTTTTCCTGCAAATTACCGCTTTCGACGCGCTTACCGAACTCTTTGTTCCACGCATCCATCGCGAGTTGATAACGTTCTTCGATACCACCCAAGTGTTCTTGAAGCATCTGATACCGACGCAACTTTGCTTCGTTCTTTTTGGCGAGATTGATGTCTTTGCTGTTGTTTACAATGAACTTCTTGATGTCGCTTCTTCCTTTGAAATCTTTGACTTTGTAATTGTATTTCTTTTTACCCTCTTCGTATTGGTATTTGCCGTCTTCGACGTCGTTCATAATCTCCAACGCTTCAACAAGACCACCCATTTGCGCGTTGAACAAATTGTCCAATCGCAACTGTTCACGTTCTTCGTCGCCCATGAAATTTGAACCCGCAATATGTCCAATCGCGACACGTTGCGCGGCAGAACTTCTCGCTCCACCCATCGGTTGAATTTTTTCATCTTTGAATTTGATGCCCGGAAATTCAACGTCCAAATCTTCAATTTTTTCGTTGTATTTCAGCGCGGCTTTGCGTATTTGATTCTTGATTTCTCGACGAACACCGTCGCGACCACCCTGATAGTATTTCGCTTTACGTTCCAATTTGCTTTTGAATGTGCTAAATTCAGTTCCTTCACCCAACACATGATGTGCAATCTTAGCCAACGACGTTTTGCTTTCATCGTCAGAAAACAACGGAATGTATTCGTCTTCGTTCGTTAGTGTATTGAAGATGAAATCGAGTTGCGGAACCATGACACGCTTGTGTTTTATCGACGATGTGCGTGCGCCGTCGCGAGCCATCCTCGCCTCTTCAGGCGTCGACGATGAAAAATGCTTAGGGTGACACGCAACACATTGCTCTTCATCGTCAATGATTTTTTCTTTGCGCTTATCAGGTAAGCCTTCCAATTCTTCTCCTTCTTTTGGTTTCGCGTTGTGATGGTCGATGTGTCGCTTTGTTTGCGCTATTCTTTCTTCGTAGCGCGCTGTATTCTCAGCGTGTGCATCGTTCATTCGCTTGATAGCATACATTGTTCGCAACGCCGCACCTTTCGTTATGTCGCCGCCCAACTTACCAAACATGCTCGCGAATGCTTGGTCGAATCCTTCTTTTGTAAATCCTGAATTTGCATAGCGCGCTCCCATATCAGCAATGTCGATGGGGTCAATGCCGAATTGTTCAGCGATGTTGCGCAACTCTTCTGCGTCTCTCGCCGCTTTGTTGAGGAATTGTTGCGTGACCCCTGCTTCAAAACATGTGTTGTATCGCTCAATGTTCTTTTCAGATTGCTTGTTTAATGCTGATTCAGGGTCGTCAGCGTTTACTATTTGATTCATATTGTAAATGTCTTCGGTGTTGAGATTCAAGTCCATAATTTCTTTTAACGACAGACCGCTTTTCCTCAACTTCCCTCTCACTTGAACAACGCGACGATTCGCTCCAACCAAATCATCCATGAACTTCGATGCTTCTTTGATGATTTGAATTTCGTCGAGTTTATGATACGGGTGGCCTTCAGGGAAGTCATCTCCGTGAGGAATTTCGCTGAAATACGTCGGACGATAGTCTCCTGTGACGTCGTTCAACACTTGGTCGCGAAGGTAATTGTATTCATCTCGACCACCTTCAAACATGTCGTTTTCCAACATGAAATCTAAATCGAGAAGACGGCTATCTTGCGCGACTGTTGCTTGTCCTCCACCACGTCTCGTTGATGCAGTATAACGCCCCAACTTGGTCTGCTTTACACCACCTTTCGTTCCTTTTACTTCACGTTGCATTTCTTCAACAGAAGGAAGATTGGCTGTTTCACCGCGCGCACTTCTATCTCCACCACGTTCAGTTCGCTCCTGCAAACCAACGTCTTTGATGTCGGCTGACACTCCCACTTCAGGCATTTTCGCTTTGCTATCCACTTCATCTCCCAACTGATACAGAATGCCTTCATCTAAAGCAGTAGCAAGAGCAGGGTGCGCTTCCATTTCATTATCGAATTGAGGCGGGTCGCGTGCAATTGCGCGTCGATTCTTTTCGCTGTTCGGTGCGTCTCCGCGTAAGAAAAATTCCGTCATACCATCAGGTGCGTTTGGTCGCGATTCCAACGTCACACCCATCTTACGCGCCTGTTCGTAAAACGAAGGCGTAACGAAGTCGGGAGCCTTGATTGACGTTGCCGCACGACCAAAGCGTCCACCGCGTCCCGCAGTCCCGACAGCACGATTTTGTAGGAATACGCGCATGTGTTTGTTCAAATCTTCTTGAACCAACTGCACCGCTTCTTTGACGTCAGATAGACCTTCGTCCTTCGCTTTACGGTCAATCAACCGCTTCCATTTGTTCATTTCTTTCGCTTTACCCGCATACACTTCGCCGGGTCGGAATACAGGGCTTGAGAAAACCTGTTGTTCATACAACTTCTTTGCTCTATCAAGGTCAGCGCGCACTTTTCGCGGCTCATCAAAATATGCCGCCTGTTCTTCAGGCGTTTTGTATTGCGCGCTAAAGTCTTCACGGTTTGGTTTGGCTTGAGTGACACCTTCCAACATGCTTTGCGGTATGTCGCGCAATGACTTTCGACCCGACACTCTTACCATCGAACCTTTCTTTGGTCGCTCTTTGAATTTGCCAAGACTGCGGAACGTTGTTTCACTCAACGGGTGTCGAGACTTTTCTTTGAAGTATTCCATCAACTTGTTTTTTCCTCGCGGCGAATCAGCGTTGTCAATCCATGCTGTGATGTCAGGTGGCACGCCATGTGTTTTCATTCGCTTCCCTAATTCACCGTTGTCTTGTTCGTCGATGTCTTTAATGAACTGCAACTCTTGACCGTCTAACGGTTCGCGACCGAGCAAATCCGCTTCTTTTTCTAAAAATTCTTCGCTTTGAAAGTGTTCAATCATCTTGTCGAGTGAATCAAGAACGCGCTTCGTAATAATCGGAACAGACATCATGCTCGGTATTGCGATGTCACCCTCTTCATCAAGCACTTCGCTGTATCGTTGGTCTTCGTCAAGACCCAATTTATCAGCCAACATATTGTTGTTCGCGAAAAGAATGTCGTCGTAAAGTTCACCGAAGTCAATGTCACCGACTTCTGTAAATTCATCGTCGTCTTCTTCACCTTCTTTCCAGCGCGGAGGATTTTTCATCAATTTTTCCATGTATCGCGCCATGAGCCTGTCAGCCAACTGTTGATTGGTTGGTGCTGTGCGCCTCATACCACGCTTGAATCGTCGGACGGTGTCCTCTTCCTCTTCTTCGTCGGCCTTGATGATACGGACAAAGCGACGCATTG
>Ga0070746_10001183_pt1 | contig 15724 bp, 34 predicted proteins | sample VirMetDEL_Mar_21_FD_77016 | JGI IMG/M metagenome (GOLD analysis project Ga0070746, IMG submission 77016) | Aqueous microbial communities from the Delaware River and Bay under freshwater to marine salinity gradient to study organic matter... | ecosystem: Environmental > Aquatic > Marine >... | reverse complement strand
TAATGGTCGGCTGCTTGACTCATAATAGACGGTAAACAATGTTGCTTATCAAGATTGTGTATGCACTTTCACTTTAATAGCTAATTTCCGATACTGGTTTTACTCGGAAATTAGCTATTAAAGTGAAAGTGCATACACAATCTTGATAAGCAACATTGTTTACCGTCTATTATGAGTCAAGCAGCCGACCATTATGCCCACACAAAAACGTACGAAATTAAAGCTCATCTTAAAGAATTAGGATTAAAAGTTTCAGGTTCAAGAAAAGAATGTATATCTAGATTACAAGAGGTGAATGAATGAATGATCGTTGTCTATGTTGGCGTACTGATTGGGAGAAAAAACATATGATTGATTTTTCAACACAAAGATGTAAGCATTGTGGAAGGGTGGTGAGATATTGAAAATATATTGTCCATTCTGTTCCGAAGAAACAGGTAATACATTATCCCGAAATAAACTAAATGGTGTAGTTAGTTGTAAAAAGTGTGGAATACGTTTTGAAATAACTCTGAAGTATTTAGGTTTTGGAGAAAAAGAATATACCAGCGAAGAACAAAGATTATTTTTACTTCATAATAATCCTGATAGGTTGGTGAGAGATTGAAAGAAAAATTATTTCCTGATGTTGTAATGTATTGTGAATTATGCGGTGGTGCTATGTTTGAAGCACCTATTGGGAGTAATACATTAGCTTGTATAAAATGTGGAGTTGTAAAATATGAGTGATGGTAAATTAACTAAAAGACATTTGGAGTTTTTTATTAGGGGGATTGAAAATGAATCTCCTTACGTATTACGTCGATTATTCCCTGAAAGGTTAGGGGAAGAAAAATGGGATATAAGACATGGTTCTACTCAATCATTTAGAAAACCGGGTAAAAATCAACTTGATGGTGCTAAAAAGGCTTTTGAGTTTTTATTAAGAAGGTTTGAATTAATGGGGTATGAATAAAATGTCTGATAAGAAAATAAGAGATTTAGAAAAGAGAGTAAAAGACTTAGAAAGAAAATTAGACTTTTTTGTTAATGCTTTTAATTTATCAACAGGTGACAGAATAGCGGATCTTAATGAAAGGGTTCGCCATGCTATGCAAATAATAGCTGATGAACATGGAGTATCGTTATTTTCTTTATTTGATTCAAAGGAGCGATTCAAATGATTGATACTGACAAATTAATTCTTGATGCTTGCTGTGGTGGCAAACATTTTTGGTTTGATAAAAATAATTCTCTTACTTTATTCATGGACAAAAGAAAAGTTGAGAAGGGTGCTATTCCTCAACAACCTAATTGGGAATGTAACCCCGATATTATAGGGGATTATAGAAATACAGATTTCAAAGATAATCAATTTAAGCTTATAGTTTGGGATATTCCTCATAAATTAAAACCGGATAAAGGATTAATCACTATGAAATACGGTTCATTAGGTGAAACCTGGAAAGAAGATACTAGACAAGGATTTAATGAATTATGGCGTATTCTTGATAATCATGGAATATTGGTATTCAAATATGCTGATTTAGATATATCAGTCAAAGAAATGTTATCATTATTCCCTATTGACCCTCTATTTGGTACTAAAACTAAAAAAGGTGTCAATAATACTTATTGGTTCTGTTTTATGAAGGTGGTTGAATGACTTACTGTAAAAATCCTAATCATAAAGAGGGTGAATGGCGGGAAGGTTTAGTGAATTGGAAATGTTGTTATCAATGTCAAATCAAGTGGGTTGTAAAATGAACCAATTTCAGATAGGCGATTTGAAAGACGCTTCACCCGATAATAAAATAACAACCTGGTTATTCGATCCCCCTTACAATATTAATTTCAAATACTCATCTAAAGTAAAAGATAATTTATCATTCTATGATTATGGTAAGTTTATCATATCAGCTTGTGAAAAAATGTATTCTAATTCTGAAGATAACGCTTCAATGTTTATTGTTCATAGACCGGAAATAATTTCAAGATACCTTGTAAACATAGAAATGACTGGATGGGTGTTAAATCAATGGATTACATGGGTATATAACACAAATACAGGTCATTCAAAATCAAGGTTTACAAGAGCATCAAGGGTCGTCTTATGGTTTACTAAAGGCACACCCGAAGTAAATAATAAAGCAGTTATTCAACCTTACAAAAATCCTAACGATAAGAGAATCAAAGAAAAAATAACTAACGGTTCAAAAGGTGTGGCTCTTTATGATTGGTGGGAAATAAACTTACGAAAGAATGTCTCAAAAGGTTATGCAAATTGGTTTAATCAATTACCTTATGAGTTAGTAAGAAGAATAGTCCTAACTACAACTAAAGAAGGCGATCATATAGGCGATTTAACCGCAGGTGCAGGTACTTTACTAGAAGTTGGTATAAACTATAACAGGAATGTATATTTGAATGATATTGACGGTGATGCTTTACCGCTATGGCGGGGGTTAGAAGATGGCTAAACCGACAGACATTCAACAAGAGCGAGCGAGAACCCGAATCAAGCAAATGATAGCCACTCGACCTACAGGTAGAACCAAGAGCCAAGAAAAACTAAGAATAGGTAAATTACTAGGTTACAAGGGTAAAGACTCGAACATAATCCGTTCTGTTGATAGAATCATTACCACAGATAGAAAAAGCCCTTCAGCACGTAACTTAAGAAGTAAAGAGCAAGTAAAAAAGATAGATCGTAGTTTTAGAAATCGTGTAAGAAATCAGACAATTACAGGTGATGATTTTGAAACAGATATTACCCCTTATGTAAAACCCGTAGTTAATATTGAGGACTTTAATGACCCTAAGTTTGACGTATGGCTTCCAGGAGCAATACAGGCAATAGGAAAAAAGATATTTGGTAAGAGAAGAGGAATAATTAGGGGTTATTATCTAAGGTTTACAGGTTCGGCTAAAACTTTTGATGGTGGATATAATATTAATTCATTACAAGGTCAATTTCCTTTAGCTACTACATTCGGTTATTTAGATAACAAAGAAGATTTGTATCACATATGGAACTTAAGAATAAGAAACTTATTCAATCCTAATATTCAATATTCATGTACTAAAGCAATATTCGCACCGAATGAAGAAGCACTTGAATTAATGTTAGACCCCGAACTTAGTGAGGAAATATTACAAGATCCTCAACTAAGAATGGGATATTATAAAACTTCAAAGGAGATTTCCAAATGAGTAAATCACATTTTATACGAAGGATAATGCCAACTAGAAAGAAACAGTCATTAAGATTTACATTAGATATAGAAACGTGGGGTTTAGACGCTCGGAAACTTGCATTCGGTGTTATTCAAAATGTTGATACATTGGAACAGTACGTCTTTTATTCCTTTTCAGATTGTAAACAATGGATTCAAGAAAAACGAAAAGAGTACATGGAAATCAATGGAATCAATGAAAAAGATGCGAGAGTTTTAGTATATGCTCATAACGGTTGGAAATATGATTACCTCGGCTTGTTTACAATTAATGAAATCAAACAGGCTGATAAAATTGATTCTAAGGGTCGCATCTTGGTGGCAACGATAGATAATATAGAGTACCGAGATTACAAAACTTTAGTTCAAGTTTCTTTATCTAAAATTGGTGAAGCGTTAGGTTATCCCAAAGGATTTACACCGATGAAGTTTAGAATAGGTGATGAGTCTCAAGGTATAACTCAAGAGGATATTGATTACTGTATTCAAGATTGCCGTATTTTATCTGAAGCTATCAAGTCTCTTGAGGCTACTTACAAAGAATGGACTAATTCACCTCACGAACTAGAATTACCTCTTACGACGGCTTCTATGGCATATCGTGTGTGGTGTGCTAAGTATTGGCCGAGTAACTGGTTTACAATTAACAAACAAAATAAAAAGGTAGATATTGCATTTTGTAATAATATGTTTAATGATGCTTTAGAAGAGGCTTACGTTGGCGGTAGAGTTCAGGTAATAGGTGAACCTATGAAAGTATATCCTAATACCATAAGTCTTGATAGAAACTCAATGTACCCTTCGGAAATGGTTGAACAAGTATTTCCCGATATGATGGGTGCAACTTATTGTAAACCGTTTATGTCTAATTTTAGAAAATTAATTAGAGATGATGATATTTGCATTTGGGCTAATTTAACTTTAGAAGGTGGTAAAGATAGTCCACCGTTTTTAGCTACTAAAACCGAAGAAGGTCGTAGATGTTGGACTGATACAAACTTTACAGGTTGGTTATGTGAACCTGAGATTAAACACGCGTTAGAATTAGGTTACGAGGTAAAAGAAATAAAAGAATTACATTATTCTAAAGCCATAAGACCTTTCAAAGATTTTGTTGAGTTTTTCTATAACTTAAGGGTAGAAATGAGGGCGAAAGAAGATCCTTCAGAATTATGGATCAAGCTCATACTCAATGCCCTCTATGGAAGGTTCGGAATGAAAGATATAGCTACTAGAATTGACAATGATGAAAAAATAGAAGAAATCATTGAACAAGGTAAATTAAATGAGTATCATTTTGATTATTATGACGGTGTTCAAGGATCTTTACCCTTCTTAGTAGCCATCAACGGAGACAAAAAGCCTTCATCAACTTGGTTCGGTTTCGCATCCTTCACCACATCATACGCTAGAGTATCATTAAACAAAGCCATATTAGCTGCGGGGGATGGTGCGTATTATTGCGATACAGATTCAATATTTTTCAATGCTGATAAGTTACCCGATGTACTCAAAGAAATCGAATTAGGAAACGAGTTAGGTCAATGGGATTATGAAATTGAAGAACCTACAAACTTTATCGGATATGAACCTAAAGCATATGTTTTCATTACCGATGAGAAAAAGAAAATTAAGATTCGTCATAAAGGTGTTTCCTTAACTGATGAAGCAGGTAATTTAGTTCCTCAAGCTGGAGACTTGACAAAAGAACAATTTTCAAGAAACGTTATACAGTATCGTACCGCCATGAGAAGAAACCTACCTTTAGGATCTAAACATATTCAATCTAAAGTTAGTAAACGACATTATGGGAAGAAATCACCGCTTGAGGGATTAGATGACTAGACGACAAAAAAGAAAACTGAAAATAAAGCTTCAGGTTGAAAAATACCTAATTAAGAATGGTGAAATGCAAGTTAGAGACATTGTTTATGAATTAGGACAACATAAACATTTCCAGGTTACACCTTTTGAATTAACAGGTATTTTGAGAACAAGTGATAGAGTTGAAAAGGTTTCAAAGGGTCTATATCGTTTCAAGGAAACCTAATAAAAGGAAACCAATTCGGAAACTTGTGGGTATCGGCTCGGATGAAGAAGTATTAACGCTTGTTGATGAAATTATTTCCTCTTCGGCTGCTACTTCAAGGAGACTCATGGACAGATTAACAGCGTTAGGTTTTATCCCAAAAGGACAGATACCCACACTTATATTCGCTGTATTTTTATTCATACATCACTATGCTGATACTCGTAAAGATTCTACAATTACTGAGTCTTTGGAAATAGCTAAGGCTATGACTTTTGGAAACCCAATACTCCAAAGGTTCTTTGCTGATATGTCAGCTCAAACTGTAAATGGGGCGGTCTTGAAATGAATAGACATAATACTAAGTCTTTTTATTGGGATTTTACTATGCCTAACAGAAACACTTTTTCAATTCCATCAATTAACAAGTTTTTAGAAAATAAATTAAAAGACAGAAAAATAATTATTGACCCATTCGCAAGAGATTCAAAATTAGGTACTATTACAAATGACTTAAACCCTAAAACAACTGCTGAATATAATTTATACGCTGATGTATTTTTACAAATGTTAATTGAAAAAGGTGTTAAAGCGGATGCAATTTTATTAGATCCGCCTTATTCACCACGTCAAGTTAAAGAATGTTACGAATCATTAGGTTTAGATGTAACTTCAGAAGATACTCAAACTTCAAAAACAATGTCTAAGATTAGAAAATTAGCAGCCGAATTATTAAAAAAAGATGGAATAGCAATATCATTTGGTTGGGATAGTACGGGTTTAGGTAGAATAAATAATGTATCTAAATTAGAAGTTCATATAATTCCTCACGGTTCAACATTAAGAGATACTATAATTACTATTGATAGGAAGAATTAACATGATTGAACATTCATACACAATAGATCCTATATTATTCTCATATATTATGAGGGAGAGTGAGTAAAATGACTGAAGAAAAAGAAAAGAAATATAATATCGTATATCAGAATGATGACATAGTGGTTGCATTTAGAGTAAAAGAGGATGAAGAAGAATGAGTCAAATTGAGCAAATAGTTAAGGATCACAAAAGCGGTAAACTCGCTTATCATGTGGCTCTTGATGAAATGGTTAATTTAGGAATGGTTCAAATTGAAGCACATGAATTATTATTTCCCCCAATAGGTGATGATGATTTTAATCCTGATTTACCTTTTGACCCTACTGATATAATGCAAATTAAAATAAGGAGCGAAGAAGAATGAGTAATAAAACATATAATGATAAAATGGTTTCTTTAACAGTATTACCAATAATTTATGTATGGATTCTTGCCAGTAGTGCGGTTGTATATACTGGTATTACTAAACCGGAAATTGTACTTGAAAACTTAGATGGTTTTATTGCATTGATAGCCATTATTGGTGGTGTTGCTTTACCCGCATTGAATACTTTACTTCGTACTTGGGAAGCTGAGAAAACGAATGAAATTGCTGATATGCCTGAAAGATTTATTCATGAAAGAGGTGAAGATTCTTTAGAACATGAACATATGATGATTATTGAAAAACAAGATAATACACATAAGGTAAATATTGAAACTTATCAAGTAAAAGGATGTGATGAAAATGAGTGATGATGATTTAACAACAGAAATTGAAACTGAAGATGGTAAAAGATGGTTATCTTCTGATGGCAAAGAATACAAATCGAGATCGGGGGCTTGGAAGAGGTCAAAGAAATTATTAGAAGAAAAAGAAGAAACTAAGGTAGAACAACCAATAGACGATGTTCAAGATGATACTCCTATTTGGTCTACTTATGATTATGGCGATATTGTAGATGAAGTTTCACCAACTGAAACAGTACCTACTATTTTGAAAACTATCAAACCTGCTGCGGTAGCTAAAGGTAAATTATCGAAAAAAGAAATGGCTGCTAAAAAGTCAATGAATAAATCTATTTTAACTGTAGGTTATCGAACAGGCGACCATTTAATGACAAGTTATCGCAGGGCAATGTTAGAAGATCCTAAAGCAACTCCTATTACTCATAGTGATAGCGATTACAACTGGATAAGTGAAGTAACTAACGAGGCTTTAGAAGATTCGGGGGTTTCTGTATCTGATATGGTTGGTACTGGAACAATCGCAGTTGTAGCTAATGCTCATTGGTTCGGAGTACCTTTATACAGGATTCATCAGGAAAGCGAAAAATCACCCTTCAAAGGTAGGGTTGGCGGTGCTTTTGGTAGATTCTTGAGAAGATTACCTATAATAGGTAAAAGAATTAAGGCTAAAGAAGATGCTCAATTATTTGAAGTAGGTGAAAAACATGATTGATTTTATTAGCGGTTTCTTTTCTTGGGGTAAATCTGAAAATGAGGAGATAAAAGAAGATATTAAAAGACTAGACAAACTCTCAAAAGAAGAGGAATAGTTATGTCAATGCTTGACGATCTATACAAACCGGATTACAAAAGCCGCCTTACAACTCAAATCGTAGGGCGACCAGGTTCGGGTAAATCATATTATCTCAAACATACTATAAACGAGTTTCTAAAACGAAACAAAGATCCTAATTACAGAATGGTCTTTGTATGCCCTAAACATGAAATGATATTATCTGATAAAAAGGAGCATCGACCCATACGAACCGACCAACTTGAAAAACATCTTCGTAAGAATCGCGTGGCTGTCGTATATCCTGATATTGACTATCTTGATTCTGAAGCTGATTATATTATAGATTTATTATTTGCTATTGAAAGAGAAAACGAAGGATTTTCAGCAACTATTGTAATTGATGATTCTCAAGTATTTATTGAATCTCGTAAATCAATTAGTCCGGCTTTTAGAAGATTAGCCTTAACGGGTCGAAGTCGTGGGATTAGATATGTTGCGGTGGCACATTCTATTATTTATTCAAAAGACCTGGAAGGTTCAACCTCATATATCATTTTATTTAATCTACCTTTCAAACAACATTGGACTGATTCAATAAAGCGTTACGGTTTTGACCCTCAACCATTTGTTGAACATTTAGCTAATACACCTTATTCTAGTGTATGGTTTGATGTAACTACAACAAAGGCGTCTTTATACCCGCCATTAGAGGTTTAAGATCGCCACATTCGGTACAATACCACCCAACCGGATGATAAGGGACTCTTGAAGTAGGTCTTGAATCACCTTCTAGTTTTATTCTTGATGATGCACGTAACATTGACTTATCACAACATCTAGGTTTTTTCATATTAATACCTAAGATATATGGGGTTTAATAGAGTTTGTATGCACTTTTGTAGAGTTTCTTAAATACCCTATTGTAAAACGCGGGGTCGAGAACTATGATACTACAACCAATGTTTCAAGGTATAAGCCTATCAGCAACCGTTGTGTTCGTTACAGCTATTAGTAATGGATTATCTACCTACGTTTTAGGTGGAGCAACTTTAGAAGATAAAGTAAAGGGAAGAATCGGGGGTCAATAAATATGGCTGGATTATTACCTAAACTAACGGGGGATTCCCTTCTATCTTATTTCGCGTTCGCGGCTGGAATTACAGTCGGAATGGTACTACTACAACCAGTAGCGGATCAAGTACAATCCGCTATTAGTAAAAACTGAGGTGATTAAGAATGGGTTTAAGATATACATTAGTAGAAACCAACAGTACTGACGTTCCAGGAGCAGCAGGGGCAACATACAACAGAGGTTTCAACGTCCCAGGCGGTGCAGTTGATGAAATTATTATCCGTATTCAAGGAACAATGAACGCGGTCGGTGATCTTGCTTCCGATTTAGGTAGCGTTATCGCCAATCTTAGAATAGTTCTAAACGGTGAAACATTCTTTGATTTCCGTAATAACTTCGGTTCTAATGCTACAACAGGTGCTTCAGCAACTTCAGTATTCATGAATGCTATGGGAGCAGGTCGTTCACAAGAAGTAAACTCATCAACAACTGTTAGAGATTACTATCTACGTGTGCCAGTCGGCAGAAATATCGCAGCAGGTATTTCAAGATTAGAATACACTCTACAATATTCAGCTCTTGGTGGTGCTTTTACTGGTGCTTCTATCGAATGGTGGATGAGATACAATCCGGCTATGCAGAACACCGTTACTATCGGTGCTGCAACTTCTTTCCTTTCCGCAGGTGCGGCAGGTGGAGTAACTGAGCAAGTAGTCGTTAGAGTACCTCAGAACGTACCAGGAGTTTTAGCTGGAATTATGATTCAAGGTGGATCTGCTGCTGATACAATGACATCAGCAAGAGTAATTTCACAATCTGATTATTCAATTGATACTGATATGTGGCGTATGTTAGGCGGAGATTTGAGAAACGGAATTATATTCGCTCAACCTGCAGCTGCGGTTGCTAACGGACTTTTAACTTTCAGTCAAAAATCTCTAGGTAACTTATTCGTACCATTGTTTAACCTATCTCTACAAGACGATCTACGAATGCAAATTACTACAACTGGTGCTGAAACATTCACTTTTACACCTGTAATAGTTTCAAGCATTGTCGGACAACCACAACCGGCAGCAGTACAAACACAATCTGTACCTACATCAGTAAGCAAGGCTATTCTTGACGTATCTGATGCACAAGCATAAGTAAGTAAAAACGTAAAAAGTTGATGTATATGTCGGGTCGTATTCTTAGAGCTACTTTAGCCGAGAATGACCCGACTATGCTCAACGTAACTAATAGTGAATTAGGCGGTAAACTTGCTATCAAAAATGCAGGTAACAACGATATTCATATTGGTTATGACCAATACGATGTAACCTTAGCAACGGGTGTAAATTACTTTGTACTTGACCCAGGAGTAACCTTAGTATTTGACCAATCAAACGGTGTCGGTTTCTTGGCTCAAGATCAAGGTCTATGGTTTGCGGCTCAAGGTGGAGCATCAGAAATACAGATATGGGTAGCTAATGGAAGGTGAATAAATGTCATCTCCTATTCAGCCACCATTGACAGTTGAAACAGTAGATGGGACTACTTCAGGTAGACCAATTACTAAAATTAAAGTTACTAATGGTGATTTAACCATTTCAGGATCTACCGCAACTATTGACACATCGGGCGGTGGTGGTGGCGGTGGCGGTACTGTAACAAGTGTAGGTACATCTCAAGCATTTATCACAATTACAAATCCTACTACGACACCTAGCATTTCAATAGGTAATGCTTCCGGTGCTGCGACAGGGGTATTGACTGCCTCAGATTTCAATACTTTTGATGCTAAACAAGATGCAATCACATTAACTACAACTGGTACAAGTGGGGCGGCTACTTTTACTGCCGGCACTTTGAATATTCCTCAATATTCCGGTACTACTGGTACGGTTACATCAATTACTGCTGGAGACGGATTATCAGGGGGAACGATAACAAGTACAGGAACAATTTCTATTCCAACTCAAGGTGGACTTTCAGCAGGTTCTTACACAAATACAGATATAACAGTAGATGCAAGAGGTATTATTACCGCTATTTCTAATGGTAGCGGTGGCGGTATTACATTCCCAATCGAAGCGGATAGTGGTTCAGAGGCTTCTCCTAGTTATTCATTTAGTTCAGATACTAATACAGGAATGTATCTTGAATCATCCGACGTATTAGCATTTGTTGAAGGTGGTACTACACGCATGGCAATAGGTAGAAGTAACGACGTTCAGTTAGAAACTAGATTACGTATTGCATCTGCTTTTGGTTCTTCTACTACAGCTCCAGCAATAGCTACGACTAATGATTTGAATACAGGCATTTCATTTGCTGTTGGTGGTAATTCTGACACACTTTCATTAATCAACGGTGGAACTGAAACATTGAGATTCGGTGCATCCGGTGAAATATTAATCGGTGGTACGGCTGCCGGAACAGCAGGTCAAGTATTAACTTCCGGTGGTGCTAGTGCTGCTGTTTCATGGACTACTGTTAGCGGTGGAATTACATTCCCAATCGAAGCAGATAGTGGTAGTAATTCAGCCCCTAGTTATTCTTTTAGTGCTGATACAGATACAGGGATGTATCTCGCAGGTGCGTCAAACATAGGTATTGTAGCAGCAGGTAACTCATATCTTTCAATTGGTTCATTAGGTGCAGTTCAATTTGATCGGAAGGCTCTATTTAATGTAGCCTCAGCATCATTTCCAAACGGATTTGCTACTGATACAAATACAGGATTTTTTCAAGCGGCTGCCGATACATTATCAATATCAAACGCGGGTACAGAAAGATTCAGATTTGGTTCTGCCGGGGAATTATTAATTGGCGGAACAGTTGCAGGTACAGCAGGTCAAGTATTAACTTCGGGTGGTGCGGGTACTAATGTTACTTGGTCTGATGCAAGCGGTGGCGGTGGTGGTCTAAGTGGAGTATTACCACAAACAGGATCAACCTCTGAAAACCAATATAATTTAGGAACTACTGCACCTTGGGGTATGGGTGGTAATGACGCTTCGGCAAGTATGGCAACTATGACTCAACCTTTCGCATTTCCTTTTATTGCACCGGAAACAGGAACAGTTTCAGCCATTGGTCTAAATGTAGTTTCATCTGCTTCTCAAAATGCTTATGTTGCTATTTATTCCCAAGATAGTGATAATTTACCTTCAACAAGATTAGGTTATGCGAGTATTAATTTAGGTTCAACAGGTGATGTATATCAAACAACTATTACAGGTACAATTTCATTAACAGCAGGTACTCAATATTGGTATTCAATTAATTCAGATGTCTCAGCAAGTGCTACCCTTAAAGCGGTTCAATATACTGATGGTTTACCAAACTTAGGTATGGGGTCAGCAATTACAACGAATGGTATAGCTATAAAAGATAATTCGGCTACTTCTAATGCAGTACCGCCAGCATCTTTTACAGCATCTTTCGTTTATCAAAATTGGAATAGAGTTCAAGTAGGTATAAAATATTAGGTGAGATTATGAATAGACGCTCAGTAACATATCAAGGAGAAGAAATAATTGAAGAAACATTTAGAGATGTAACATGGAATGAGGTAAAAGGTGAAAGAGATAAACATCTGAATAAAACTGATTGGCGAGCTGTTAAAGATCGTACAATGTCTCAAGCATGGAAAGATTATAGACAATTTTTACGAGATTTACCACAAAATTATGAATCGGCTAATGACGCTGCTGATGCTTGGAATGAATACGAGATACCGGAGTGATAAAATGACAGTAAAACAAAATCACGAAAGAATAGTTCGTTTAGAAGATGATGTTTCAGAGATCCAAGAACGTCTAACTAATTTAGAGAAAAAGCATATTGATTTAATGGCTCGATTAGATACAATTGTAAACGGTGTAAAATTAATTTTAGCTATCGTAGGTGCAAGCCTCGGTATTGATTTAGGTATAGAGGGGGGTATGATATGAGTAATGAAAGTATTATTGCATTATTAGTCGTAGCGTTTTTGATAATGAGGGATTGATTATGCCATTCGTTAAGATTGGTCGAAATACTTATCGTAGCCCATCGGGTCGTAAGTTTACTAAAGCTCAGGTGCGAAGGTACTATGCAACTAAAGGGAGATGGAAATGATGCCAGTAAAGAAAGTAAAAGGCGGCTATAAAGTCGTAAGTTATGTAACAGGTAAGACGCTTAAAACAACCTATAAGACTAAGAAAGCTGCTGAGAATGCTGCTAAAACTTCAAAGAGAAGAAGTCGTAGAAAACGTTCAACAGGATCACGAAGGGCTAAGAAATCAAGGGGGTTTTATTGATGGTTAGAAGATGGCGTGTTTATGAGGGTACGTTACCGCCTGGCGGAAGGCCGGATTTGTATTGGCCTGGTAAACAAAAAGTTACACCATTTAAGAAAAGACCGTTAAAAGCGAAAAAATATCGAAGTAAATCGGGTCGAGTCACGGCTTCTCGATGGTATATTTTGAAATAAATTAAGGTGAATTAAATGGGTGTTTTAGACGGTTATGATTCGGGCAGGGCTGCTCCTGTAAATAATGGGGGTTTCACTAGGTCAAGCGGCATCGGTGGCGGTGGCGGTGGCGGTGGTGGCTTTGGTAATCCTACTAATCAAGGCAGATTTAGTAAATATGATTACACTGCTTCATTCGCTGATAAATCATGGTCTGTTAAATTAAACGGAGTTCAAGTAGCTTCAGAATCTAATTCAAATACATCAACAGTAAATAGACAACTTGCTAGAGATTGGATTGAAAACGACTGGAAAAGAAGAAAAATCGAAGAAGCGAATAATACACCTTTAGATCCAGGATTACAGGATAATGATGAAGATGAAGAAATACCTGATACATCAACAGATACTTCAGACTCAGATACTCAAATAGTAGGTTTAAGTGATGACCAAAGATTCATGTTGATTGGTCTTGTTGTAGTAGGAGCGTTATTAGGATTTATCAAGAGGTAAAGAAATGCCAAAAGTTAGAAATCCATATACAGGTAAGATGCAAAGTGTATCTTCAAAAGTTAAGGTAGGTAAACCAGGTTCAACAAGACAAAGAAGTTATTGTTCAAGGACTGCTAAAATTAAGGGATCTTGGAAAACAAACCCAAAGTCAAAAAATCTAATTCAACGTAGAAGATGGAAATGCGGATATATACCAGGAGAGTTACGAGTATGATAGGGGGTATTGGACAACTCGTTGGTATTATTGGCGGGGCTGCTGTAATAGGGGGAATTACAATAGCTGTTATTGGAAAAGAAATAGTTGATGAAGATAAAACATTGTTAGACAAAACTGAAGATGGTTTAATTAAACTTGGTTTTGTTACTGAAGGTATGGTAAAAGGGGCGATAATAAGCGTACCTGTATGTGCTGTGGTACTCATAGGTCTAAATATAACAATGAAGGCTCAGAGTCGTCTTGTAGGGGGTGTTTAGATGGGATTTTGGAGTAGTGCTAAATATGCAATACTTACAAACCTTCCAGGCGGGGTAACTAATGTTATTCTTTATGATAGATTTGGAAATGAAATAGCTAATCAAGCGGGAGATACAGCACAGGATCTTTACAATGACGCTTTAGATGCAGGGGCGGAAGCAATAGACAAAATTGAAGATGTATCAATAGAGGTTGCTTCAGCAGCTTTAGATATAATTGAAGGTGCAGGGCTGGCGGTTATATCAGCAGGTGAAAAAATGTATGATTACACATATAGTAAAGTCGCACCACATAGAGTAGAAGCAGTAACAGCATTAACAGCACTCACAGTTTATTTAACTACTGCTGTAATTGTTTTTAAGAAAATAAGGGGGGCTAACTAGGGGAGATATACCCCCCTAGTTAGTTACGACTTTAGATATCATCTAAGCCTTTACCTGAAAGAGCCATGCCCAACCAGTAGGAGAAGCAGGGAAGTCATTTTTAGTAATTGACAACCTGCCACCGTTAGCACTAGCATTAGTAAATACTTCATTCCAATCAGAACCACCAAAGGCTCTTCTCAAAGCATTACCAACTTTTGCTCCATCAGTTTTTGAAGGATCTTGGTTTAATCCATCAGGATGCGGGGTACACCAAAATGTAACCCCTGTATCGGTTTCACCGTCTATCAGAGTTATACATTCTGAATCATTGTTGATACCCGCACTACCGTTAAAGGTAGCTGTGGTAAAAGAAAAGTTAAACTCTCCTTCTTCCTTACGGGTTTCAAGATAATTCAAAAATGTTATCTCGTCTTTTTCGTTCGTTCTTATATCCTCGTTCCATTCCATTGTTTTTACGCTCCGTTTGGTGTCAATAGGGTCTTTTTACCCCAGGACTCGTTATAGACTTTCATAGCCTCTAGATCTACGAGTAATTCACAATCACTCTTATCGAATATCATTATCATTTGACTCATTCAATCACCTCACAGGTACTGATTCACGGAATCTTGACTAGTCAATTGAGTAATATAATTTTCAGCTTCTTTTTTAGTATCAAACGTACCAATAATTTTTCTATTAGGAATCCGATTATTAGTTTTATCTTCAACTACAACTCTATAATAGCTATCACGGGAATAAAACTGTTTAATTTTAATTACTCTAAGGTTTCGACTCATTCAATCACCTTTTTATGATTATCATAAGCTTTAGAGATATCATCAAACAATGAATTGTAATCTGTTTTCATCATGATGTAATGGTTTTTCCAATAATTACGACTAGATACAAGTTCTTTATGAATATCTTGTAAGTTGTTTAATTCTTTTTCTAGCTCTTCAATGTACTCTTTCAAATATTTTGTTTGTGCAATAAACTCTTCTATTTCCCAAGTTTCTTTAACTATATTCTTGATTTGACTCATTCAATCACCTCTGTAAAATCATTGATAAGGGTTACAACAGCTTCTTGTTGTTTACTGGTATCATTATCAGGACTATCATGAGATTGATAATTCTGTAATAGGTCATATAATGCCCAATACATTGTTTCAGTCATTTGTTGGTTACATCTTCGGCTGCTACGGCTCATATAGGGTCGTCTCAAT
>Ga0070746_10001182_pt1 | contig 15725 bp, 8 predicted proteins | sample VirMetDEL_Mar_21_FD_77016 | JGI IMG/M metagenome (GOLD analysis project Ga0070746, IMG submission 77016) | Aqueous microbial communities from the Delaware River and Bay under freshwater to marine salinity gradient to study organic matter... | ecosystem: Environmental > Aquatic > Marine > Coastal... | reverse complement strand
GATACATCTTCAGATTCCAATGTAGACAAGCTAGCAATGGAAGAGTTAACTGTGGATACATCTTCAGATTCCAATGTAGACAAGCTAGCAATGGAAGAGTTAACTGTCGATACATCTTCAGATTCCAATGTAGACAAGCTAGCTATATCGGATTCAATTGTACTTTTACTCATAAGGACACTATTACTCGAGTCTGTAATTTCAAACTTGTTAGTGCCTGACGATCTGATGCGGATATTATCCCCACCAACAGATAGTTTCTCAACAGAGAATATCTTTGCCATACTTTATGTTACAATGAAAATTTAATTTTGTGAAATATTTTTTTTAATTATTTTGAATTCAATCTTTGAATAGCTTTAATTTTATCTTCTTCTTTTATGCCCGCAAAATGTGCGCAAAAATCTCCTTCAGAATATAATTGACCATATAGATATTCTTTTCCATAAAAACTTTGAAGTTTTTTATGCGGTATGCTTAGCAAATCTTTAGGTTGAGCATTAAAATGCCTCAACATAACTTGAGTGTCTTGAAAGGTTTCTTTATTAAAATCAAGACCGCAATTGCTTCTAATTTTAAGAAAATTATCAAACACATTAAGGCTTTCGTTTGTATTCTTAAATACTATAATACCAGAATTAAAATCAAGATTAATACATGGATCTTTTGACATCATAAATAAAGAATCAAGGTTTTTGAAATTATATTCTTCAATTATTGATTCCATTGATATCTTGGGATTAGTGATCAATATATCATGATCTATCCAAACTAGATAATCATGGCTTGAGTTTGATTTAAGTAAATCTATAGCATAATACATTTTATTCCAGTGAGGCTTAAACCCCTTGGATGCAGCTATATCATCTGAAAAACAATCAAAATCATAATCATGTTTTGAGCAGTAATTTGAAATCGAACCAATAGTGTCTTTAGCAAAAGAGCTACCATCAGAAAATGTAAAAAATTTAATACTCCTATTATTTGAATTGATTTTATTTGATAAACTAAGCTCTTCCTTAATTAGCTTAGTTCTGAAATCAATAATTTCATCACTGTTTCTAGTGACATGAATGTTTTCTGCATTATGAGCAATAATTGCTTCAGGGTAATCTTTTGAAGGGACATATATATGAGTCGGAATTCCAGCTTTTTTATTCCTCATGCACATCAAAATGTCTTCTCCAGTTTTAGTTTCAAAAGGTTTTGAGAATAAATTTAATAAGTGGTTTCTTTTAAAAACCATGCCACCGCAAAGATAATCTCCTTCAAAGCAAGTTACTTTATCATAATTTTTAAACTCAAACCAAGATGTCACGTACCTGCCAGAGCAATCATTTTTATTTTCATCTAACATCCAGCCATCTTGGCCTATAATTGCATTTTTCCATGATAAAATGTTTAACATAAACTCTGCATATTGACTCCTGGGGAATCTGTCATCGTCCATCATGATAATATTTTCAGTAGGAGCCCCAAGTGCTATTTGGTATCTACCAATATATTTAAAATTAAAAGTAGATTCAATGACATGAACATTTTCAATATTTCGAGTTTCATGTTTAAATGCTTTTATCATTTCGCTATTTTTTTCTTCATCTAACCCAAAAAAACAAGCAAAGACGCATGAAGGTTTTATGCTCTGACGCCTCCAATAAGAAATATGAGTCTTCATATGATCTATAGACTTATTGAAGTAATTTAATATTAATGTATATTCCATTTTATTCTTCTAGCATTTGTTGGTAGGTTTGCATGATATTACTATTGTATGGACTAAAAGAGTTTTTAATAAATTCTCTAGACCTAAGCATATATTCGTCATGCACTTCTTCGTGATTATTAATTGCTACATAAAGTTGTTTTGCTCCTATAGATACATCAAACTTGGGGTAAAAATATCCATGATTCGCAAGCGTTTCTGAATTGTGAACTAAAGGTATCCCCATGTAGAGGGCTTCAAGGTGTGCGTAATTTAAATCATTATCATAATGATGAGAGACTATCACTCCTCCAAAATTAGATAAAGCATCTAAAGTATTCCATCTGTCATTAAAAAATACAAAATTCTCTCTACGCACTATTTCAAATATATTCATCCAAACCTTAAAATATGGTTGATGTCTAACCTTTTCGCAACAAAAAATGTTAATTCCATCAAGAATATTAGGATAGTTTAACTCAAATTTTTGAGCAATAATAAATGGAATAAGCATATGCTTATTAATTATGGTATTAGATTCGAATATTTGAACTTTATTTGTTTTTTTAGGGTCAAAAAACGGACTCTTACCTTTCTTTTTTAAATCTGAAATTTTAGATTGAATAAAGTAAGGGTCCCATATAAAAGGTGCAATCTTTACATTATCGCATCCATAAGCAACTTTTACATATTCGGCACCAAAAGAGTGGTGTGGCGAGACCCATATAGCGTCAATAAAGCGGCGATAAGATACATCTGAATTGAATATGAAGTTCCCGTCTGATTTTTCAAAAATCAAATTCTTCATATCAAACATAACCTTATTACCTAAGTGCAAAAGAATTATCTTTATATTCTTATTTTTTATCTTTATTAACTCTAAAACTTCAGCGTGTAACTCGTATCCAGCAGTAATTAAAACATCTAAATTAGGATAATTATTTTGATGAAGAGCTTTTTCATGAATTAAATTAAATTTAAAATTAAATTGTTTTTTATTGACATCTTGATTGGAGATATAATAAACTGTATGGCCAAGTCTTTGAAATAAATCAGCAAGCAGTTTTACATTTTGGTTCAAACCGTTGGACCAAAAGTTCTGAGACATATTTAATGTAATGCCTATTTTCATTGAAACAGAGATTGGTATCTAGATCGAACCGAAGGATTATCTGGAGAAAATCTTTCGATAACTTTTTTACCTGCAAGTTTATAACTTTCCAGGTTTTTATCATGTTCTAGTAAAGCTTTATGTAATTGTTCTGCCCCCTTATTGATGTCAAATGTAGGAAAGTAGTATCCTGCACCCTTTATATATTTTGAATTATGAATTACAGGAATACCTAGATACAGGGCTTCTAAATAAGTGTAGTTTAAGCCATTATATAATTGATGAGATACCAAAATGTTAGCTCTATCTAGGACATCTTTCATTGGAATTCTCGCTCCAAATTTAATTCTGCCAGCAGACTCCATGGTTAGTTTTTTCATCAATGATATAAACATTGTTTTTTCTTTAAATTGAAATGAGCAATAAACATGTAATTCATTAAATAAGCTTGAATCTTTTACAAAAACTTTTTCTGTTAAATAAATTGGCAATAGGCAGTTTTTGGTAAAGCTAATATTAGGTTCCGTAATGCCAATATTTTTCGTATCATCAGGCGAATACCTTCTTGTTTCACCCATATACTTAGGAGCCCATATATATGGAGCCAAGAAAGTTTTTTCAGTACGATAAAAAGTTTGCAAGTATGGTATAGCGAAAGAATAATGAGGAGAAGTCCAAACCTGATCTACTAAGTGTGTGCTTAATGCATGAAACTTATTAGATGAGCAATTTTCAATATCTGTAGTTAGCCTATTGCCATAGTGAAAATGGACATGCTGCAAGCTAGGGTTTCGCTCTTTGGCTTTTGTGATGGTTTCGTCTTTTAATAAAGATCCAGTTTGTAAAATATAATCAAATGTATAATCATTAATTTCATGTTGTTCCATAATTAAAATGCCGAGAGGGGGGTCAATGCAATCTTCCACATCATGATTGACACAAATAGAAATATTATGACCCATGTCTTTAAGCATTTCAGCCAAGAATATAATATTTTGATTTAGTCCATTTACAAAAAGACTACGGTTAAGTGTTGCAGTAAGCAATATATCCATACATAAGTATACACTTATGGCTGGGTGGGTGGCGCTAAAAATTATTTATATCTTCTGATTCTTCGTGTTCAATATACTTCTTTTTGACCTTAAAATAAAAATTTTTAAGCTTTATACTTTCTTCGTCATTAGCTGATTCCTCTAAAAAGGTTTCTAAAAATGTTACAGCTGGAATATGTAAACCCGTCTTTTCTTCAACTTTTAAAAGGTGATCATAAGATTCGCTAATTTTAGGTAGATTGCCAAATTCAACATCTTTAAACATTTCATTAATTCCTTGCGAAAATTTATCCCTAGATTCTTCAGCTTTTTCTTGAGCTTCTGGGTCAATTTCTGTAAAAATTTTACATAATCTTTTAAAGAATCGGCGATCTTGTTCTGTATCTAATTGTTTCATGGCTTGCTAGGTGTAATGGTGACAGTTGGAGTTACTGTAATAGATGGAGTTATTGTGGTAGTTGGTGTTGGGATAACTATTGATTTCAAAAGTGATAATTCAGATTGCAGGTAATTAATTTCGCTTTGCAGGCCAGAGATAGTTGACTCTAAGTAGTCTTTATTCACAGCGTGCAATCCAGTGGTAGGTTCATTGCAATAAACATTCTCTCCATTACCAGTAATAAATATTGAACTTTGAAAATGCTTTTCTCCAGATATAAATTGAGTGCCTGTAATATAAACAGAATCTTCCAATAATCCAGATACAGCATATTCAATGGTGTTTACATTTGACTCTATACTATCTACATTACTTACTGTTTGATCAAGTTGTACAGCTGATTCAGTTTGCTTTGTGTGCTCTAAAAAAGTCAAAGTATTAGAAGGAAAGTCAAAAGAGCCTTCAGCCCCAATACCTGTACCAAAACCGTTTTCTGGAACAATTTTATAAAGATAAAATCGACCACTTGCATATGTACCAGTGTAACCTACCCCAGTAGTCTGATAATTGGCTGTCTCAGTAATATCTAGAGGTGGAAATGCTGAATAAAAGTCAACAGGTTCTTCAGTATACGGGTATTCTTCATAGTCATTAAAATTCAGACCTGACGAAACATGTGGACCTAAATCTCCTCCAACTAAAATTACGGCAGGCTTTTTGTATACTCTAACATGATTAATGTTATCTGCAGAGGTTACATTAGATATGCCAAAATTAACAGTACCTTCAGGAACTTGAAAAGGAACATCTTTGAACCTAACTTGAGGTGTCGCAGCTAGACCAGTAAAAGATTTTTCATATAGAGTGGCGCTGCTAGCCGTAGAGATCATCTTAATATTAAACTCTGGATTTGGGTATTCACAATGAATCTCTTCTCCAGAATAAAATTTATAACCAGTATAATTATTGCCTGAGTATAAAATATCTATCCCGCTAAAGAAGTAATTTGGTGTTGAATTAATGTCAAAATAAGCATAACCAGAAGCATAATTGTATTTAAACTGAATATCATTAAATTGATTTTGCGGTACTGTCTCAATAAATAAAGAGCTATCTTCTTGAATCAATGAACCACTTTTATATAATTCTAGATTGAAATAAAAATCTTCATGGCTACCAGTTCTGTTGTTAAAATAATCAAAGTTTAAAGTAAAGTCTTGATTGAACTGACCAGTATAGTATGAATTGGAGTCAAAACTTGAGCCGCTATCGCTATCAATAGATAATTTAAAGAAAGATCCAGATGAGTTTAAATTACTTTTACTAGCTTCCACATTAAAAATACCACTATTTGTACTACTTACAGCAAAGTATGAAATTGAATTTTCAGGCTCTAGATCTGGAGACTGAATAGAGTTTGGATTTAGAATTTGAGGACTCCTGTACTCTGGAGTGGATTCATTCCAATCGATAAAATTAATACCTAAGTATCCAGAGGTTCCCGAAGGAGCTGAGAAGGAAAAATTATTCGGACTACTGCTGCTTCCACTAAAAAAAGCATTAACATCATTTAGGCCGCTATATAAAAAATAATTAACTCCAAACGGTGTTCTTTGGTAGTTAGGCTCAACATTAACCAAATTACCCGAAGTGCAAATAATCGAAAGTGAAGATACTTCTGTTGGTTGAACTTTGAAAGAAGATAGCCCAGTTGCAGAACCCCCGTGAAAGTCGTAAGCTATAAACTTGCCAGTCAAAGAGGGTTGGTGAAAAGTGTCATTAAAGGCAAAAGAGAAGGAATCAAGTGATCCAGAGGCAAAAGTTCCTGAACCATTGTATAATTCATAAGTTAGTCCACTTAAAAAAGGTTCATCAGAAAATGTATTAATAATTTCGTTATCTCTTGGAGACTTGACGTTTAAGCGAACCCTATTAAATTCATTTGCATAAATTATATCAGAATCAATAGAGCTGTTATGTATCGGAAAAGTAGATTCATTTAAAACAAGAGAATCAAAAAACAAACCAGTATTATCATTGTTAAAATTATAGCGGTCAACTATTTGCTCTGAGGTTCTATGGTATAATATATTGGAAACTCTACCGCCAAGAATAGTATGAACTTCACCTATTACACTATCACCCTCAAATAAACCTGAGGCTATATAATTGGTTCCTGTAGCCCTAATTGTTTCTAATAAAAAATTGTTACTAATAATGTCAACAGAGTAACCTTCAATATTTGAAGCTGAAGGCCAGGTAAGATTAACTTCTCCTGTATTTGGAAGAATACTTGTCACGGATTTGCTCCCTTCAGATGAGATGTTCCTATTTGATGTCCGATATACTCATCTTCATTGCCTGAGTCTCCTGAAGGCCCATCAACATAATCATATTTACGGGGATCATAAAGCAAGGCAACAATAGAATATTGTGAATCTTCGGATTCTTTAATTTCTTTAATTCTGTAAAGTTTGCTCTGAATTGGGTCGTTATTAGAATCATTATAGTCTTTAACAACCCATATATATGAACTTTTAATGGAGGAGTGTAGTGATCCTTGAATAGTAACCTCAAAACCATTCATTTGTGAAATATTATACTCTTGGTATTGAGCTGGCCTTACTTCTTCCTCCTCTCCTTCACTTGTAGTTTTTGGCTCTGTTGATTCTGCGTATTGTTGTATTTGTATTTTCTGGGCGCCAGCAATTGCGTCAGTAGGAACGTCGATTTCAATAGTCTGATTGTTTATCCTAGAGATTATTCTGCCTCCAGAATGTTGTGAGATCTTGTTATTATCCATCACTTCTATTACGTCACCTATTCTAAGATATCCACCATGTAGCCCAACTGTAAATTGAATGACTTCTGTAGCCATTTTACTTTGCATAAGTTTGCTCATAGCCAATCTATTGGCTTCACCTTTTCTAGTAATACCTATACCAGCTATTTTAGCATGAGAATAACCATGCTCTCTTATAGCTGACTCTTCTTCAAGGTACTCTGTTTTTTGCATATAATTATCCCTCTCATCAAGATAATCAACTGTGACCGCAGTAATTCTATTTGTTTTGGGTATTGTTGAGTAAGAAAAGCCAGACTCACTAACATTCGCGTTGTTAAACAGCATTACGGGATCGCTAGGTTTATCTGTACTGATATATATTTTACCGCCACTAAAATTAATACTAGCGTCATATATATTCATTAACTCCTTGATGTATCTGAAAGCTTCTTTTTCTGTATCAAGGTATAAATTGCACATATATCTTCGTTCTTGAGCTTCTATACCGTCTATATAAACAGTTACAGGTTCATCCGCCCTTTTAGCGAAATCAAGGAAAGACCATTTATCAATTTGATCTTCAGTTATTCCATATTTTCCTAAACCGTAAATTGGGTTAGTTAATAAGTCAAAAATAATCCATGATGGATTGCTGGTCCACTGAACTTCTTCGCTAAAGAATGTGTCAGAATTAGAGTTAACGGTTTGAGAGAAACTTCCATTGCTTGGGGCATACCCATTCGGAACTTTAACCATCTTTCCCTTTATGAGGTATTCGCGTCTTGGTGCTTGAGGCATGTCTTTTGAGTTTACTCTTGTTGCTACCATAGCTGTATTTGGGTAACTAAAAAATCCAGCAACATACTCAGTGACAGATTGAAGTTCTGCTTGCATTTTAAATCTAGCATCAGATATACCATTTGCCACAGGGTCCATAGCTCTCGTCATTCTTGATATTTTTATAATTCTATTCTTTTTAAATTTACCATGCTTGTGATCAGGAACTAATTGCGAGAACCCAGGTATATAAACATCTTTTATGTATTCGTTTGTAGCACACCCCTGGATGACAAGCTCGTAATTGTAAAACCTGTCACCTTCAATGCCATATTCTATCTTAAAGAATATTTTGGCTGGCCATATTTCTCCACTATTTTTAATGATTTCTCCCATTTTAATACAGAGAAAGCCGCCACTAGATTTACTACAAGGAAACTCTTTTGCTAGCGCCACGCCAAGAACTGCACCCAAAATACCTAATGCACTGGCAGCTAACTCTTTAAGAGCCTCTATAGCTACTACATCTGCAATGCCAGATAAGGCGGGCGGGTTTGCTCCAACGCTAGCTCCAGTACCTGCCCCAGAGCCAATACACGGGACAACCTGAACAGCCGTACTAGTAACTGCTATTTGAGGGTCTGGTATAGCTATTGAAATAACCTTTCGGAAAAGTTGTTGCATAGCAATATAACCAATAATACCACCAACTAAAGGTCTTAAGTTTAAATAAACAATTGATTCATCCCCTTCGTAAATATAATGCAATTCATTAATCTTAAAGCTTAAGCATATCGCGGAAACTTCTGGATTTTTTACTGTATGAGTATAGTAATAATCTTTTTCACCATCATTGCGGGGGCCGTATAGTGGATAATTTATAAAGTGGGTCTGGGCGGGTAACCTAAACTCTTTTTCCATAATATTTTTCCTGAGGCTTGATGATATTTCTTTTTTATCAAAAACATTGGAAAACTTTGAGTCTAGTCCGTTTCTTGTATATCCACCCATAAGGTCAAACTCAAATTTTGAAAAATTAAAGAAGCCGAATTTATCCCTAATGGGTGTTGAGTTTAAGTAAATAGAGCGAGCCCAATTATGCGGGTCATCTGAAATTTTTGTTTCAAGATTGATTTGCTTGGATGGCGGGCTGGATATTAAGGGGATTAAATCTGTATCGTCAAGTGAATAGCCGTTTATATTTTCTGAATGAACTACTGACACTTGAGTAAAGCGACCTAAGCTATCGGTTTTTATATTGAAGGTGGGAAAGTTAATTTCAGATGTATTCTCAAATGGATCAACTCCAATAAAATCCTTATTGAATCCTTGTCCAGGTGAAACTTGAAATAATTTTTTAAGTTTTCCTCCTACAATATTTTCTTTAGGTATGATTAATCTTAAATTACTTTTAGCAAAATGATCTTCTGGATCTAAGGCATGTTCTTTGAAGCTCTTAGAGCTTAAAAAATCAACACGGTATGGCGAAGTCGTATCATTGGATGAATAATTTACCAAATCTGCCAGGCTATACGTAATTTGTGGTACAGCTCCCTGAGTTTGGAAATAACTGAATGATTCACTCAGAAATGTAGAGTGCGGTAAAGGATCAAAAGTACCTTTACTGGCAAGTAAAAGACTAGGTATAATCATTCTTGCATTACCTGATGTCACATCAGATGTATAAGCATAACCTGGATCGATTACTTCTGTGCCTTCAAAAGAAACCTTGCCATTTTCGTCTGTTCGGAGTTTTAATTTTCCAGGGAATAGCCTATTCCAGTAATTAAATTGCTCATCCACTCTTCCATATTGAATGAGGCTTTTATCTAAAACCTGAATGGGTATTCTTAAATCATCACTTGAAGATATACCAAAATGAACAATAATGTCTGAATTTGGTCTATAGCCCGTATTTTTATTTAATAAATTTATAATCGTAACCAATCTAAGTCCCACGGAATCATTAAATATATTAATCGATACACTTTCGCCGTTTGCTATATTCCCGTCTAAGCCCAAGTAGCCGTTACCTGGACTCAATCGAGTTATTTTTTTGACTCTACCCGTACAGAACCGAAATTGGTCGAAATTTTCACTAAATGGATTTTGTCCAGGAATAACTTCTAAATGCGCTTTAATTTTACCATAATTTCCGCCATTTGCTAAAGTTTTACTTACGGTTGTTTCGGCATAAGAGTTAATATCAATTACTCTATAAGCTTCACCGCCTTCAGTGGTTTCAGTTGGAGCTACACCGTGGCACACCAAGCCAGGAGTATCTTGAGGAAATGCAAACGGAGAATTAGTGACATAATTAGTCCAATCAGTGAAACCTATAGTATTGGAAGTTTTAGCGTTAAATTCAGCAACAGAGCCATTAATAATATCAACTGTTAGCTTTTTAAAGTTTTGACTGGAATCAATTTTGAAAAAGAAACCGCAATCAACATAAGCGTTATCAGAAAAGCTTAAACTTGGAAAAGGATTTAACCCTGGCTGTTGAGTATTGCCTCCAAAGAGTAAAGGAGTGAAGTTTTTACTAATTGAATCGTATACGCAATTATCTGGAACATCTTTAACAAAAAGCCCTCTTATCGTACCAATAGAACTAATTGCAGCAAAGGCATCAATGTTAGTCAACAGGGTTTTGTATAAAAAGTTTTCAGTATTACCAACTTTTACTTTTCTAATAACAAAAACTTCAATTCTATAAACTAAATCTGGTATATAATAACCTTTCCTGTGGGCTTCTAAGCCAGTTTGTCCTGGAATGACTCCTTTGTCCAAAAGGCGGCAAAGATTGACGGCTCTATTTTGTGTGATTTTATAAAGGTTGGCGTTGCTCCTCGATGTGAAATAAGTTGGATTTGTATTAGGTATATCTGATCCTGCAGCAGGAGTAATTTTGAAATACTTAGATGTTCTCGATATATCTTTAGAGTCTTTTCCCGTTGGTAGATTTATAGGTTTGAATGCAAAGCCTTTTTTTGCATTAAACGCGTTGAATAATGATTCACTTAAGTCTGGGACTTGCAAAAGTAATCCTAGCGGAAGCTCTAATTCTACCCCATTCCAATCGTTTACACTACTTTGAGAACCCGTGAAGTAACCATTTTTAAGAGCGTATTCATGAATATGCGAACAAAGGTGTATATTATGATTATAGCTCCCAGACGGTAAAGCTGAAGATGCTCGAATAAAATAGTCATATTTTGAGCGATAGTATCGTTTATCTTCATCTTTTTCCCCATCGCCGTCAAAATCCTGTGGGATATCTTGTCCAGACTCTTCTTCAAGTGGGTTTATATCATCTGCATAAAATGGTCCTGATCGAGCCCAAGACTCAAGAGTCGAATCTTTCCATCGAGGCGCTTGACCCTTCGATTCGTTGACGGTAACTACATGTAAAACTTTTATAAATGCAGGCTTTAGGAAAAGATACTGATCTGTGGTTGCTCTTAAGGTTATTGCATAATATGCTATTTTATCTCCAGTCTGTTCGATAAAGAAGTTATCTATAATTTCAACCACTCCTTTCCACGTACCTACCTTTACTGCATAATAACCTATAACTTCTTCATATTTATCACTACTCGAACAATTATCATAAGATTTTTTTGGAGTTTCTGTGTGTGTTACAATGCCATCCTTTACTGTGTAGGCTTGAGGTCGAAAGCTGAATGATTTTTTGAGGTCGGCATAAGGCCTTATAAATTCTCCCCAAGACCCTTTTGTCGATTTATCTATATTTATATATGATTGTGCAAATTCATCATCAAGATCAATTTTATTTTGTAAGTCATTTATGTTGGATAAACTGCCCATATCAAAAACGAGACCGTTTCCTCTGCGATCAAAAGGTAAGTTTTTGTCTAACTTTGGTTGCAGGATTACTGGACTATTTGGGGGCTCGATAACGATTTCTTTGTCTTCTCTATTGCTGTAACCTCCTCCTGTGCTTACGAAAGTATTATCTAAATCTGCTTCATTTAGACTGGAAAGATTGAGACCTTTTGCAACAAAAGAGTTACCAGTGTCAGGATGATCTATGGTTTCTTCAATGATAAAAGAAGATAAGGGGTTTTGGTAATTACTCTCTTGAAGGAAATTCAAGCTAAGTTCGCCGAATCTTCCTTTGGAGTAAATTGATTGCAGGTTGTAAAGGTTATTGCTTGATACAAAATAAGATTTTCCATCAGGAGTGGTTATTGGTTCATCTCCAAGTTCCGTATCACCAAATTCAGCTGATTCTGATGCAGATGGGCGATCTATTAAAATAGAAATTCCATTTTGTTGTGTGCCGTCGGCAACAATATTTACATCTAAATTTGGCAAATAGCCAGAGCCTGCATTTTCTAGAGTTAAGACATTGGTTCTTGTTCCATTTGATCGAAATTTAGTTGTATCTATAAAATGACTTAAATTATTTGGTAGGTTATCGTCAAATGTAACACTACCAACTGTAGCAGTATTATTGACAAAGACAACCTCACTCGAAGATTGGTACCCCAAAGATATTGAACCATTATCATTCTCGAAGTATCCTAAGTCATTGTAAGATGATCGACCAGTTTCAGGTATAGCAAAACCAGCTATAGGACCTTCTGATAAAACGTCCACAGATCTAAAAACACCTATAGATTCTAATTTTTGGTAATTTCCCCTTTTACCCACCATCATAGGTTTAGTTTTAGTTTTATATCCTAGAACATAATGATGTTCTTGAGGGGACAACGGGGTTCTGCCTTTGATGGATATGCAAATATCTGAATGATTGTTTGGTCTAAATGTACCGTCGAGTTCTGGAGCTCCTTCGGGAGGGAACAAATAAGGTTTGGCGGCGGAGCCTGCGTCAAATTTACTGGAAGATTTTGTATCTTCAAGGTACCTAGGGGTTTTTAGGGAAGGGCCGTAAGTTTCTTTATGTCCACCTTGACCAGGTTCGTGAGAATAGTCATTATTGAATGATTGATTTCCGTGCTCTGCGCTAGGTATTTTTGATCCATCCTTATTATTATATGTATGAGGGGGTTTTTTAGTTAGGTCTCCATCGTAACGACCTTTAACTCTAGAAAAGGTATCACTTTCATCGCTTAGATATACATTACCATGAGTCGGAGTACCTCTTAAGTTTTTAGAAGTAGAAAACTCGTAAGCTTTTTCATTGAAGTTAAATTGGCCGATATTAGGTAAGCTGGAAACTTCTTGAGCTCCCTTATAAATAGTTAAATTTTCATGATCAAAATCATAGTTCTGTATATTAGAATTAATCACTAAGCTACCTACCCTAAGTTGGCCGTAGACAACTGGAATTGGCAACCCTTGCTCTGTTCTATTTTCATTCGAAGTATATATGAAAGAATTAGTAGTTATAATCTCATACTCCTCCCCAGTGCTTTCTACGGGAGTTAAATCTCCTATCAACTTCTGTAATCCATAACCCACTAAAGCATTCATGCCAAAATTACCAGCCATACCTAAAAGCCCACCCGAAGCCTCAAAATTAGGCACAATTTCGTATACATCATCCTGAAGAATTAAATCTGAACAGAAGTTCTCAAGAACATTGTTACTGGAATCAATAAATACATAGGTAACTCCAGATGACATTTTATCTAGATAATATTTTTTGAAACCTTTTTGAGTATAGAAAAATGCAATTAAAGCCTCCCTCATGGTTTGAACATCCAAGCTAATGCTTGAGCCAAACTTCTGAGCCATATCTCCTTTAAATAAAAATGTCTTCATCCTTCCTTGTGCCTATATACTTTATACACTTTATTAAGAGTTTCTGGTTTAATAAATTCCTTTCTTGGAAGCATAAACATTGGGTGGTGAAAAACTTCATTGGAGTCAAGGTAAATAACCAAATGAAAATACTTAGAATCTAAAGGACTCATAACAATAATATCTCCATATTTTAAATCTTTTTTATTTACTTCAAAAAAATTATCATTTAATATATTTAATAATATTTCATTTGAATTTTTTCTGTCTCTAGCCCAGTTATTTGTGATTGTATGTAAATTTATTTGCATATGCTCTAAATAGAAATCTTTAACAAAAGTAATGCAATCTTGAAACATTGGTATAAAAATTCTCCTGGAGAGAGGTCTGGGTTTAAAATTCTCAGGATAATATAAATTAAATTCTTTAGTTTTGACGGAAAAAACACACGAAGGTAAAATAAATGAATTTGCAATTTCTATGTCAAAATCACTTAGTTCGGGGCCTGATTTAATGTGGGTATGGAATAGAGAGATTACTCTATTTTCCTTAAAAATTTTATAGAAGGTTGGATCAGAACAGGAAAAGAAATTTTTTTCAATCAGGTTTTTACTTTGAATATTAAGAAAGTGGTAATCAGAGAAAGACTCATTGAAATAAAATATACCCCCAACTTCTTGATGGGGAGAAGACAATGAACACTTTAAGCAAGAACTTAAAGGTTTACTGTGGCCAAGATCCTGGGAAACCTCCGAAAGGTAATCCATTGTCATCTCCTTCCTGAAACCTCGCTCTGCAGCCAGCTATATTTTTTGGACAAATATCTTGAGCCCATCTAACTTTATCATCTTCTGGGTGAGTTGTGGTGCCATTTTGTTGACATACATAATATTGGTATTTTGCCGCCGAACTGCCAATTTTAACTGCCGTTCCTTTTGAGTAAGTTGTTTGACTAGACCACTCAGATATACTTGAGAATGAATTTGTATGAGTTAATGGATTGCCATCTTTGTCTGTCTTTGGTCCACCTTGATAGCCGCAACCATATTCACTTCTGTATTTCCACTGACATACATTGTAAACAATTTTTCTAGCAGGAACAATGCCCCCTTCTTTCTCTAGCTTAGAATTAAGTTCAAAAGAAATTATTTCTGAATTCTCTATCACTTTAGTATTAATAACGTATTCTTCGTAGGGAAAAGATGCTTCTGTAGGAGAGCCGTAAGGATTGACGTTATTAGGGAAATTACTTCCGTGCAAAAATTTAACAAAAGTCTTGATTCTAATTAATTCATAGCCGATAAAATCTTTAAAATATCTAGTTTTTAAACTAAAGAAGGAGTCTGTATTATCAAAAGTGATAGTTGGCCTAGGCAAGCCGTCAACACTATAATCGAAACCTTCTGCCCGACAAGGCACATAAAAGTATTCGAAATTACCCTGACTTCCTAGGGTTGGATAACCATATTTTATTGATTTATTATATCCATTTTCGCCCCCATGGAATCGATATCTTTTTTCTGTTTGACCATCTGATAAATCTTTAAGAATTAATTCATAAAGAATAATAAGAGTGGATGGTTCCATCTCAAACATCTCTTTATGCACATGTTCATTCATATATTATATTAAATTAAATGTTGGGACATTCCACAAAAGTAGCTGATATTGTATGATTGTTGTGGTAAACGAAACTATGACTCCAATCAGAGCAATAAAAGAAACTTAAGTCTGAATTAATAGGGGTAGTTGCCTCTTCATGAGTTTTATTATTATAATCTTTTTGCAAATGAAAACCAAACTTTTTATATCCTAAATGACTCTCTAAGAATAACAGTATACTCTTAGCTTCATTATTGGATCTCTTGTCAAAAGTAAGCGATAAAGTTTTAAGGTTTGGGTTGTAGCCATACTTATTGGTTTTTTTATAAATGTCATGAGCCGAGCTCTGCTTAAATTTAGGTGAATGAGAAATTTCAATTGATTTAGTTGGTCGAAAATCAAAGAACCTAACGTTTAAACTAGAGTTGTCGTGTATAGGTTCATGTGGGTAGAAAGAGCATTCGTTGGGCTCGTGTATGAAAATTGAACTTCGCAATGCATTATTTTGAGTCTTCGTTGTTAATGCAGGTATACCAGTACTAGTTTTTACTTTAGTACTAGAGCCAATAGATGTGATTTTAGCG
>Ga0070746_10001180_pt1 | contig 15738 bp, 22 predicted proteins | sample VirMetDEL_Mar_21_FD_77016 | JGI IMG/M metagenome (GOLD analysis project Ga0070746, IMG submission 77016) | Aqueous microbial communities from the Delaware River and Bay under freshwater to marine salinity gradient to study organic matter... | ecosystem: Environmental > Aquatic > Marine >... | reverse complement strand
CTCTTTCATTAACTAAGTCTACAACATTGGTAATTGCATCTCTGTTGTAAGCACCAAATACATCAAAGGCTAAATCTATAAAGCCTTTTAAATCCAGATCATCCTTATCTGTATCTTTCCAAACATCATTTGGGTCATCTGTTACAACACCAGAAACCTCTTCAACCAAATCCACCATGTCTATTTGATCATCTTCAATCTCTATTCCATCATCTTCAGGCTCAGGAGGCCCAACAAATTCATCAGGAGGCTGGTAAGCTAATTGATTGGTAAATAAATCCTGAACCTCTTCACCTCCAAGTTGCTCTTCATAATCTTTTGCAAGAGCATCATAAAAAGCCTGGGTATCAACACCACCGCCAAAACTTCCAGTAATATTAATTGCAGGGGCAGAGTCATCAACCCAATTGGGTAGGTCTTGAACCTGACTAAACATACCCGTACCTGGATCGTATAGGTATGAAGTGCCTCTTAGTCTAGTAAATGAACCCATTACTCTTCCTCAATCATACTTGATAACAGATAAGCAGAGTTGTACTGCAAAACTCCTGAAAGGTATACAGGATCTAATCCTTGCTGTATTTTTTCTAAACACCACTCATAAAGTTCTGCGTCTGCTTGTTCAGCAATAGAGTCCATCTTGTTTATAGGAAAATCTATAACTTCCATTACCTGAATCCCTTGGTTAAGTTAACAGGAGACTCCTCGACTACCAAGCCAGCAGAGTTAGTAGGGATCACCTGTACCTGATTCTGTATCAAAATAGCATTACCAACATCAAATATGTTGTTATTGGAATTAATTAGCTCCACGGTATACTGTCCGTCAGGCGTAAACTCTATCGAATACGGAGCTATAATCTGTATAGACTCCGCATAAGTAGCGCCAGCCACTGTATATTCACTATTATGTACCTGCGTATCAGGAAAGATTATCCCTTCCTCACTAGCCTCTATCTGCTTTAGCTCCTCCCAAAGCAGACGAGTATCCAAACGGTAAAAAGTGCCAGACACAAAGGTTAAATCACTCTGTGGGACACTGATTACGTTAGTTACTCTGTCAATACTTATAGCCATTACCTATCCATTAGGCCATCGTCTTCAGGGGTCGTAGAGCCGCCGTTAACCTTCATAGACAATTCTCTATGCCTTGCGGCCTGGAACTGACTAAACTCTTCTCTAAGAGTCTTGTAGGCCATGTGAAGACCTGCTACGTCCTGTCTGATCGTTTCTATCTGCTGGGCCTGTACTTGGAGCATTTGGTGTACTCCTTCTACAGTTGCAGACTTACTACGGACATGGGCCGCGATCTCTTCTGCCCTGGTCATTTCTCCAGGATCTTTGCTAGAACTTCCAAAACTCACGATATTCCTCCTATTCGTCAGGTTGTTGAACTAAGTTAACAGCTAAACCGTTACTAGAGCTGATAGATTGTGTGAACTCCGCAGGCTTTAGGAAAGGCGAAGAAGTATTACCCTTTCTCGCCACACCCTTTAAGGACTGATTTGCATTCCAAGTCCTTGTCGCACTAATGTCCCCATTAGCATCTGTAAGACCTGATATTGGGGCAAACGAAGCTACAGGCGTACCCGTAGCAGGGGAAGATAGGGCCGAGTTAACACTGTAAGTATAGTTATCTACTCCAGTTACTGTAATTATAGCAGCCTTATTATACCCGTCTGGCTGCGCGCCGCGTATCACCATAACATCACCAGTAGTCATACCGTGACCAGTGTGGCTTACCGTAGCAGTTCCAGCGTTTTGGCTGATAGATACGGACTCCTCGAAAGGTTCCCCGCCCGTAGCACTTGCAGCAGTTTCAACTAAAACTCTTGAGTTCTGTATATTAGCCCCTGAACTGTTTTTAACATTGATACTTAAAGTAACAGGATTACCTACCAATTCTATAGCAGCTCCAGCACTTCTAACTGTAGGGGCTGCGCCAGTGTAGTTAATAGTCGTAGTTCCGGTAGTAGCAGAGACGTATATTGCCGCGTCATTAGCTGTATCAGAACCGTATCCAGTGAAGGTTATGTTCGTTAAAGTAAAATCACCGTTAGTGGTCGCTAACTCAATCGCATGACCTACGCCAGATTGAATAAAGTCCACATTATTGAGATCAGTAGTTGTCCCAAGGGTCGGGTCTTGCAAGCAAGCAACACCTGACAAAGAATTAGTCCTAATTGTCGTATTAGAGATATTTGCACTGTTTTGAGTTAATAGTTGACACTCAATGTCTGCGTTTTCTACATCACATACGGACGTATAGGTTATGTTTCTAAAGTTACGAATCTGGTGAGAAGCGGAGAATGTTCCACTTGTTCCACTCACCGTATAGTCAGCCCTGGTATCCTCAATGCTTGAAGAGCCGTTACTAATTAAAAGTGCACCATCTGTGATAAGTGTGCTGGCATTCTGTATATCAGCGTTAACACCGAATAACCCAGCACTATGATAACCATCAGGGAATGTCACAACAGAGGTAGTATCGGTAAATTCGGTAGCAGTAGCACTACCTAAAGTAGCAATACCTCTAAAGATTACAGCATCACCGTTTCCTATTGCTGCACCATATCTTTTGTCAATGTCGTTCTGATCAAAATCTACAAAGTCGGTATACTTACCATCAGTATCCCCACCATCACCACCTACCAAGGTAAGCCCTGTCCCGTAATCAATAGCATCCATTGCTACGTTTTCTGACTTAGCCTCACCAGTGGCAAACTGCGCACCTACGGCATACCAAACAACAGAGGTCTGATCAAAAGCCCCGCCGTCATCTGCTGTCTCTGCCCAGGAGTCAATAGTAGGGTCAATACAGGTAATGATGTAACCGCCCTGTGGAGGATAAGAACTATACACAGAGCGATTAGCACCACTTCCCGCGATATTGTATCTATGGGAATTTGACGTATTTGCAGAACCCATAGCAACCTCTACTCCCCAAGTAGAGTTCACATTAAAGCCATCTGCAACATAGACTTTACAATACCATAGACGATTAGCTGCTGCGGTGAAGTCAACAGAAGTGCCCACATAATCCACACCCTGTCGAGCAGTGGTAGAGTTTATTTTCTTACCAACTGCGCCAACAGTAGAGGCCGAACCCGTAGAACGCTGATAGGCGTTAGCAGGCTCAGATGCGGGAGAACCACCACCAATATTAAAGTTTCCCCAACCCGTATTAGAGTCGGAGTCGTTTAATCTGGTTCCGTTAAAACTTACACTAACAGCAGCCATTAGTTACCCTGTTCTTCTTCATAAGAAACCACAACAATAGAAGTTTCAGCCGAGAACCTAGTTGTAAAATCTTTATCAACGTAGTCCTTAGCTTCTTCATAAGAGTCAGCCTCAATTCCTTCTGCAAGCAATTCGCTAACTATCTTAATGTTGTACTTAGGCATAAAGAGAACCTAAAGCGCCCCGAAGGGCGCTCGTTAAGTTACACATCAGCGATACGGTTGATTGAAGTACCACCGCCGTTAGAACCCATAGTAGAGGTAGACTCAAAAGTCTTGATACCTTCGCCATCACCAGCAGTACCACCGTCACGGACTCGGATGAAGTGAGTTCGGTCAGCGTTATATACATAAGTGAATCGGTCTGTAGCAGTTGTGCCATCATAGAGATTATCAAGGTAGCTGATAAACACATTCGCACCACTGTTAGCATTGTTAGTGCTGAAGTCAGTTGAGGCAATTGTGAAGTCATCAGTAGTTAAATCTCTAGCACTAAATGCGTGTCGAGAATACAAACCATCTGCTCTCTGAATACGAATTGTGCCAGTTGACGGACAATCAACAGGGATGGCTACAACGGAGATCGTAGTTACTCCTGCTGTGCTATATGTTGCATTAAGTGCCATCTGAGCAAAGTCAATGTCACCAGCATTGTTGTTAGTAACAAGAACATAGTCCTCGCCACTGATCATACCAGTAACAATGAAGGTCACGTTGTTTGGTGGAGTTACAGCGTTGTTGCCCAAATCAAACACAGTATCTGTAGAAAGCAGATCATCAGTTTGCAGAGCAAGACCAAACGCACCAATCAATGCAGTACCAGTGGACTGACCAACAAACGGAGTAGATACAGGACGTTCCGTAATGGTCACGTTCATGTCTACAGTAGCACCAGAAATCGTACCTGTAATTGTAGTACCGTCTGTTGGAAGAACTCCTGTTAAGAGCTGAATCCACATCTTAGTACCAGCAGTAGGAGAGTTGATAGCAAGCATCTGGCCTGTACCAGCAGTTGCACCACTACCCCAGGACACGCCTTCTACGGAAGCAAAAGTGCCCGTAGGAGTATCTACGTCAATCTCGTGAGTAATTCCTCGGAACAACTCGCCAGGCAAACCATAAACATAAGAAGTAGAGCCATCACGGACAAGCCACTTCATACGCTCGTAGTAAGTGTTAATGCTGTTAGAACCCTTATCCCACTGAGCGTAGTAGTTTTCGTTAACGCCGTTACCATCTACGTCAATCTCCGTATAGCCAAGGTTCAACTTGTATACAGTCTCAGCGCCAACAGTAGCAACTGCTAGGTTTTGATTAAGAGTCAAAGCATTAGTAGCAATAGAGGTAATCTGATACTCCTGCTGATCAGTGGCAACGCCTGTCATAATGAAGTCGCCAGCAGTAAACTGAGTACCATCAGCAACATTCAATACGTTTTGACCAGTATTGTTAACACCGTCTACAGAAGTAGTTGAGTCTACACGGTCAATATAAATATCAGTTAGAGCGGCAATAGTTCCCTCAACAGTAGTATTGTTAAGGTCGCCAGCATCTGTCAGTGCAAGTACGTTATTACCATTACTTGTACCGTTGATCTTAAACTCAGAAAAGGTATTACCAAAAGTTTTGCTAGTACCAATCAAACGTCTTCCGTCAATATCAGCACCAGCATCACGAACAAGAAGCATGAAGCGGTGAGAGATACCTTGGTTAGCGTCAGGGTTAAGCCCAGCACCGTTATAGTTCCACCAATCATCAGCCAGAACAGAACCGTCCTGAATAATTTGGATTTGTACGTCAGCGTTACCAAAGTTAACAATACCATCAAAAACAGTATCGCCACCGGCTTGGATAATAGAGCCATCAAATAAGTGTTCAGCAGCAGTAGCATCAATATTAAACCCGTTAACGAGTGTAATAATGTTATCTGTTGAACGGTTTGATGGGGTCTTGTCAATGATGTCGAGTTCATCATCGCCAGAAAATTCGGGATCATCGTTAAGGTCGCTCAAAAATCTATGAAACTGAATTACAGTCGCATAGCTAGGAGACGCGCCATTGTGATCATCACCCACATACCGGATATTGCCCGTAGCACGGTCAATAGTCCAATCAGAAGCAACAATAGCCATATGTCAAATTCCTTTAATTAAGTACAAAGTACACTACAGTTATATTTCCGGTGGCACCTGGATCTGGCGAAACTACAATGCCAGAATCATAGGCAACACCGTCAGTGCTAAAATCATATGCCTGTCCAGAGGGGGAAGAAGCAGGCACTGAGTAAGCAAAGGCAGATCCGTCCTTAATCTCTATTCGATGATTGGACGTTTGTTCATTGATATAAACTCCTTTTACTAGACATGGAAGTGTCTCCACGACAGTATCCCCAGAAGCTAAATCCACCCTTTTATAGTCCCATTGTATTTCTGAATTATCATACCGAGGATTCTTAATCTTGGTTAAAGGCATTACAGTCTTTCCTTCGGTATTGTTCCGTAAATAGTAAAGTTAGCACTGTCTGCAACGCTACACTGTACTCCTACGTTTTCAGCAGAGCTAAATCCAGAAATATATTCTTCGTAGCAAAGTATTTCTGAAGGTCTTAATATATGCCTCCATACCAATGCAGTAGTCTCGTCAAAAGTAGCTCCGTCTACGTCATGGAATATAGATACTTCACATTCAGAAGTGCCTACGTTTACAATATTTATTAAATCAACAATAAATGGTGTAGAACTTGTTAAAGTAAACCCTGTAACACCTGTCGTTACATTAGGTCTAACTTGGGCCAACTGTCTTCTAACTTCCATTATTCTTCCCGGCAAACAGGATCCCAGGCAATTATAGGAATCAAGTCAAAAAGATTGTCTATAGTATTATCTAGGTTTTTAGCGGTCTGTAGTGGACAGAGGGCTTCCTCAACTTCTCTAGCTTTCTTTCCTGCTTCTGTAGCGTTAAAAGATCCACATCCAGTCATAACTAGAACTAATAGAATCAGGGCTATTAAACCTATAGCCCTCATTTCGTCTCGTACCATCATTTGAATAGTCCTTTTGTCCACTGATAAGCCCGTACAGGCGTCCACATTACCCACTGACCTACAGGATGGACGTTACATACTGCCAGGGCTTCTCTGAATATCTTGTCTGCCATTCGTTGGTCTATGCCATACAAGTTTTGTACCGCCTCACAGCACAAATAGTCGTGGACTATTGCGGCTTTGCGGTTCTTTGCGTTTGCCACTGGAACTAACCAGCGGAACAGTTTAGGCACACTTGCCAGATCAGTAAAGAACCCATGAGGGACTGTAATAGTCCTATTTAACGTGTCACTGTGATACCTAAATGAAGACAGTAACCTCCAGCCTTTGTCAACAGGTTCCATCAAGAGCGTTTGATCTACGAAGTGGCTCATTTTTTGTTCTTACCCTCTCGCCAGGACTTAATGCCCAGAGCTACTGTAGTGATACCGCCAGCAAACACTCCTAGATCAGCCATTATCGTAAACCAGAAGGAAACTTCTTCCATGTTAAGGTTAATACCCCAAACCGATATAGTTGACACCCCTGCGACCATTCCTTTAATTGCTGTTGGTTCTCCATTTCCAAACATAAATTGCTCCTGTTAACTTCTTACCCAAGAAGTCGTATCTTCATCCCAAGTATATTCATTTCTATCATCAGGCATATCTACAGGAGCTTTCCACGCACAAGCAAAATCATCCAAAATCCAACTATCATATGGCTTTGGCGGTATAAATGCATCTCTAGTAGAATCGTAACTAAATCCTATTCCAGCAAAATTCTTTCTAAAAGGATTCCCACCATTTTTATGAACACCCCTATGGGTGTTATAGCTAGTCTGAACCCAATTAGTCCCATCTCCAAAAAGAAACTGGCAAAAACTTATTCCAGATAATTCGTTAAGAACATTGTCATTTGATACGACAATAACTCTAACAACCTTATTAGAATCATCTAATTCAGCAAAATGCGCCATTAGAAAGTAATACTCCCAGAACCAGTGTAGGTATAAATGTTAAACGAACCATCTGTTGTAAGAGTAGGAGAACCAGTAGTAGAAGCAGCAGTAGCCAAACTTCTTATGATAACTACGCCAGAGCCACCAGAACCCTCAACGTCTCTATTTGAGGCATCACCACCGCCACCGCCACCAGTGTTAGCATCACCATCTTGTGCGTTTGCACCGGACTGCGCTCCATTACCTCCACCGCCAAGACCACCAGTACCTCTTGTGGCGAGAGAAGAGCCACCACCACCACCGCCGCCATATCGTGTGGAAGTGCCCGTTACGGAGCTTGCGTTCAAACCATCACCACCATTACCACCGTTCGGAGGGCTTCCAGAGGCGTCAGCACCGGCTGTATCTGCCCCGCCACCACCACCACCGCCGCCTTCACCACCAGCAGACAAAGCATCACCGCCATCATTTCCCTGTCCAACGGTTCCAGAGCCACCTACGCCAGCACCCGCACTACCCGCAGAGCCACCACCGCCAGAACCACCAGTGCCTCCTGGGGTAGTTCTTAAGTCTGAGCCTTCGCCACCACCTGTTGAAGCTAGGCCATTAAATGTACTATCTGATCCAGCGGTATCACCAGCACCACCCGCGCCAACAGTTACAGTATATGAAGTACCCTTGTCTAAAGTAGCTGACGATATTCTATGGCCGCCACCGCCACCTCCACCATGACCTTGAGTGTTACTACTAAGATAGCCGCCACCGCCTCCGCCAGCCATTACAAAATAGCTGACGTCAACCGTAGTTGCTCCGCCAGAAGCCAATAACTGAAGAAATATTCCAGACATTAAATTACATTACCTGTAATCACACAAACAGTTCCAGAAATAAAAAATATTGTCGCAACACCTCTTGTCGCTAAAGTAACAGAGGCTTTATCAGAATCAATCCCAGCAATATAAGCAGTAGTAATGCTACAGGTTATTGTGATGTTTCCTGTAGTGTTATTAAAAACAGAAACAACATCTCCTTCGCTAAAAGTAGCATCAGGAATAGTTATTGAACCGCCTGTACCAACCTGAACATATTTGCCGACATCGCCAGTAGTAAGGGAGTAGCTTCCTGTTTGAGTGCCAACCGCAGGAATATTTCTATACCCCAAATCGAATGAAGCTAAAAATGTAGTCAGGTCTGAACTATATGCCTGAACATCAGTACCAATTGCGACCCCCAGTGTTGTCCTAGCATCTGAGCTACTTGCGTCATCAAGCAGTGTTCTAGCAAAAGATGTTAAGTCAGTGGTCGCGTAGGTGTCTAATGCTGTGGTATAAATCATCTTGTCTGCTGCTGTAGTCAAACCAGCAATAGAATTTAATCCAGCATCGTATCCTTGGACATCTGTTCCTATCGTAAGACCAAGCGATGTTCTTACGGTTGCTCCTGACTCCGCTACCCAATTTGTTCCATTCCCTACGATAAAATTCCCGTCTGTTACTGCAAGTCCTGCAATATCAGTCAGTCCAGCATCATAGGCTTGTATGTCTGTACCGACCTCTAAATCTAAATCTGTTTTTACTTCTGCTGCGCTTCTTCCTTCAATTTGGCTTGCGCTAGTAAATCGACCATATTCCCCAGCAACAGGAGTGCCAGAAACGGAAAGACCACCTACGGCAGAAATCTCAGCATTAACATAGGCTTTGACGGATTGCTGTGTGGGAACCTTTGTAGCCAGGTTAGATACCATGTCATCTTCATCGATAACAAAGCCCATAGCGACTGTAGAGGTGTCTGTGTTCATTACAGCACCCGCAGCATCTACGTTAGTAGCATCGGTTATATCAGCACCCGACTCAACAGTTCCTAACTTAGTTTTTTCAGAATCAGTAAAAGCGTTAGTGTCTGCGTTGTTTTCATACGCAGTCTTAATCTCGGCATCTGTTTGATCTGCCGTAGCGTTAGGCTCAATACCGTCTAACTTAGTTCTGTCTGTGGCTAAATCTCTACCATCCAATATGATAGATGGAGTTGTAATAGAAGAAGGATTAGTTCCCAACTCAATAATGACATTACCATTGTCCTCCGTGTAGAGTCTTTTATCGGCAGTATTAACCGCAAGCTCACCCTGGACTAGATCAGTGTTACTAGGCACTGATGACGGGGTAGAGGAAAACTTAGTAATAATCGTTGCCATTATGTCTTGCTCCAATAATTTCTAGGCATTCTATTTTGAGCTTGCTCAATAGGAGTCGCCCATCTTACGTTGCCATGTTCGTAATGGCCTAAACCATTAATTCTATCAAGTGTTGTATTTTCTGGCCTAATACCTATTTCGTCTATCAAATCTTGCAAACACTTAAACTTAAATTCTATATTCTCATAAGCTGGATGATGCTTTGAACCTAGTTTGCATCTTCGCTTTGCCTTATAAAAACTGTTTCTTGTCCTTTTAAGGTCTGGATTGTTAATAACACCAGTCCCTTTTTTAGGGTGCGGCTTGTCAGAAAATCTTTTTTGGTTTCTGCAAGGCTTGCACCATAATTCCTTTCCTTCTTTTTGCGCCTTTCTTACAACATCGCCTCTAGCTAAACGAACTTTGTTGCAGCTTGGGCAAGTCGTTTCTACTTTCAAGTTCCAATTTGGCATATTGATTTTCCAATGAATTATTAAAGTTCATTAGAATCATACTACCAGTTAGAACTATTGTCCACTTAACCTTATCTGCCCAGTACGCCGCAGACATTTTGCCCTTTGAAATGTTTTTTGCGTGACGCGCCTTAAAAGACTTCTTTCTAGCCTTTTCTTTCGCTGTCTTTGGATTCTTACCAGCGCCCGATACACCCTGCTGGCCGAATCGAATTGTCTTTACCTTATCCCCTTCTTTAGCCACTACAACGTGGCTTTTAGTGGGGTGACTGGGAGTCCTCTTAGGTTTATTGAAACCAGAGACTCCGACTCTTGCTAATCTTGAATCTTTCTTTTTCATAATAAGTAGTCAGGGGGCCGAAGCCCCCCAACCTATCCTAACTTATACGTCAGGTACACAGAGAATGAAGCCAGCCTCTGGACGGTGTGCTTGAACGCCATACAGGCAGTCAGCAGTGTACAGAGTTGACAAATACTCTTGCTTGTACTGAGTTTGTGAGCGAACTTTCATCTGTTCAGCCAGGACAAGGGCATCTTTGTGCATGAGGTAAGCACCACGAATGTCAGCAGTTGCGCCAACACCAGTGTTTGAAGTTGAGTCTTCAATGAGTGGGCAGTTAGAAGAGACATAAATGTCAATTCCATAAACTGAACCAATCAGACCGGACTGAACAGTAGCTCCGTCACGGAAGTCAGAAGACACATAACGCTCAGTACCCATGATTGCAGAACGCAGCGCAGGTGGGATAACGAAAGCACGATCATTCATAGGAACATCGTTGTCATCCATCAGCTTGATGAGAGCGCGAAAACCAGCATCAGTAAATACGTCAGCAGGAAGAACGGTGTCTGCTGTGTAAGCAGTCAAGCCGTCAGCACTATCAACAAAGTAAGCGTTAGAGTTAAGCCACTCAGCACCAGTACAAGTACCAGTTACAGGAACAGTAAGGTCAAGAGTGCCGGTACCGAAAGCAGTACCAGAACGGAAAAGATCATCATCAATCTGACGAGCCAGAGCATAACCAGCGTCCTCAGTGTAAAACTGACGAAGAGAGGCAAGAGCCTGGACTTCAACGATATCTTCAATCAGACGAGAATACTCGTAGTGACGATCAATCGCGATTGTGGTTTCACCTTCCAGGTTAGCTTGCATGGTTACTGCAACAGCTTCTTGCTTCTCGTTTGCAGAGCCACGAACAGGCTTAGGAATGTGAATAAGGTCGCCCTTCTTACCGCTCATTGTCATGCTTTTGACAAGAGGAGCCATCTTTAGGGATTTTTGATAAGCAGCAATTACTTCGTCAGACCATATTTCAGGTACAAAAGTATCTACTGCGGTTTTGTCTACGGTTGCGTTTGCTGTAAAAAACGCACCAGAAGTTTCATTAGCCATGATAAGATTCCTTTATCTTACACGCCTCTCAGCATATGCCCGACGAATTTCGGGTTCCATGCTTTGATAACGCTTAGGGTCAGTCTTCATAAGTTCAATAATATCCTGCCTACGATAAATCTTCTTAGATGGAGATTCGGTACTACCCTTAGCTCCACCTGTTGAGGCCTTCTTAACTGTATCCTTACGAGCATTCTTTTCGTCTTCAACAGCGTTCTGAGACATCTGTTTGATTTGCTTCCATTGAGAAAACAATTCATCAGCAGCCTTAGTATCGTACTGTTGATCCGCACGAGTCAGAAGCTCTATACGAATATCACTACCCTTAACCCAGTTAATAAATTCTGAGCTTTGAATGATATTTTGAGCATCTGGATGCTTGTTAATCAAGTCCTGTTTTGCCTGATCTTGCCTAATCCGAGTAGTAGTCTCTTGAGCCTCCTTAATAGCGGGATGGTTCGCAATCTTACTTTCTACGGCCTTGTCAGGATCTGCAAAAAAATCTACATCTTCAGCAGGTTCAGGTGCTTTTGTTTCCGACTGTTTGAGAATGAAGTCATCCACTACCTTTCGTAATTCTCCAACTTCAGCGCCTTGACTTCCCAATCGGCTTTCAGCTTCTTGGTGCATCTTAGCTACTTCAGCTATCGTCTTACCTTGGTATATTGGTGCAAGCTCTGCTTCCCCTTCCGAAGTGGTTACTTCTTCTTGGACAGGTTCTTCCACGCTACTTACTTCATCTACCTCTACTGGGTCAATTAGTTTTGCCATTATTAAACTCCGTTAAGACCGACTCTAGCTACCCTTCTGGACTATTATTCGGCTACCTTACGTTCTAATTCCATCTTCTGCTCTCTGGAACGAACCCACTTATCCGTTGCACCTGGAAAATGTCCAGAAATGGGGTCGAGACTACACCTGACAGCAGGGATGACTCGCTTTGCTACCTTTTCACAATGAGGACAATCAATCTCTTTGGTTTCACGTGAAACAAGTTTTTCATTTACATGACCTTGTTCACATTGAAAATCAAATAGAATCATTGCTACCCTCTTTCACATAGTGATCAATGGTAGATTCCATGTTCAGCATAAAAGCCAAGATATTTAACTGTCCTTTACGGAAGTGTAAATCATCATTGTCTTTAGCAGCTTCTACAGAATTTATTTGGAGAGCATTATTTGAAAGCTCATCCATTAATACCTTCCAGCCATCAGTGGAAAACATATCCACTAACGCTTCATAGTGTTTTTCCGCTTCTCTGTCCACCCTTCTTCTCCTTCGGCTTGTTAGCTTCCTCAAGCTTTGCAATTCTGGCCTCTAAGCCTTTAACTATTGAGTTAATCTGGCTTAGTATGTTCTCCATCTCTTTGTTAGTAATCATTGTTTAAGAGTCTTAGCTGTCTCCAGGTTAAGTCTCCGTTCCTCCAGTATTTTATCAGTGACTTTAATTCTGCGTTCAAATTCCTTATCGTCTTCCGTCCCAGCTTTTAAGTTGGTAGCAACGGCCTTGATACGGTCATTCTCAAGCTCAACAGGAATTGCCTTAGTTTCCTGAACCAACTTCTCAGCCCTTGCTTGAGACTCCATAGCCTGCCCGTTGAGAGCGTTAGTCTGAGACTGCTGAAAGGCCATTTGTGCCTGTTGCACTTCCTGAGCCGCCTGCTGCTGCTCGGGGTTAGGCTGAGAGGCTTGTTGGATAACCTGAATTAATTGCTCCCTATTGGAGATGTTCATGTTATCTATAATTGATTGTATTAAGACTGGGTACAGAGGAGAGTCAGAACCCATAGTCTGAAGTAGTTGTACTAATTGAGTTACTTCATATTCTCTAGCAATAATCCCCAAAGATGAGGTAACTTCAAACCTATAATCGCTAACAGGGTAGATCTCAGGTTCGAACTGCATATACCTGTGGGCTACTTTTGTTACGAAAGGTATCAAAAAAGACTCTTGGAAGTTAATAAGAGTACGTTTATGTCTCTTAATAATCGCTCCAAGGGACATAGAGATCCCCGCAGCAGTAGCCTCGCCGTTAATAGAGCCTGGAATGCCTGCTGAATCCACAGCACCAGTAGCCGTTTGAACCATCTTTTGCAAAGAATCGGCTTGAGCGAAGGTGATTTGAGAGACTTGACCAAAGTTAAATGGCTGTAGAACTTCTCTAGGATCACCGTTGGTTAATAAGATCTTACCTGGACGGACTTCTGGCCTTGCACCCCGTGGTAATCGAGTGGCATCCATAGCCATCATTGGGTGGACAGTAAGTCCTAATGCGTCAATTCTAGCTCTCAACTCAGCATCTAGGGCTTTTTGGGAGTTATATCCCTTCTCACATACACCTCTACCCCAAAATCGTCCGGGAACTATGTCCCAAGGGAAGGATACAACGGGCCTATCACCCATCATGTAGGGGTTTCTTTCTACTTTAAGTAGGGTTCCACCGTTAGCAATAACGACAATGCACTCAATGTAGTGTCCATCATCCTCTTCTGACTCAATTTCTTCACTTACTAGGTAATTAGGCACTAGACCGTAATACTTAGTTAGACGCACTTTGTCATCTGGTTGGTCGAAGAGTTCGTGGTCAGGGTCTAAATCAGTATCTTGAGGGGCAAAAGTAATGTCTACGTCTTTGTAAACACCGCTTTCTTGCAGGAGTTCTACCTGATGGTAGGGGACAAATTCGTCAATAGCGACTCCAATAGCCTCTTCAATTGAGGTAGCTACTGGGTCTATAAGGAAGTTCTGAGGTAATACGGGGCGTAATTTACATACTGTTCTGTCGGATATGTTTACTCCGACTGCCTGCATTTGCCCTTCCATGATTGGCTGGGACGCAGGTTTCATTTCTTTTTCTTCTTCCAGCACTATTTCGGCAACGCCAGTTCCAAAGACGGCGGCGTTTATCAGACATTCTGCAACGCCCTTTCTGGCCTTGTTAGCCTGGAAGTCTCTATAAAGCTGTTCTCTGAGATAAACCACATCTTGTGGCTCACCATCTCTCAAATCGTCCTTAATGTCAAAGAATCTTCCTCTTCCGAAGGTGGCTTCTTCAATCTCAGCTACGGAGGATTCTACAGCTTGTTGTAGAGCAGGGGATATGATTTGGGATCTTTCAGAGTCTCTTGTGCGATCCTCGGAGGAGAATATACCCCTCCACAGACGGTAGTATTCGTCAAACTTCTCTTCGTAGTTATTCTCAAAGTGATTGCGCCAGGAGTTGCATTTCTCCATAACCCAATCTTCTACGGTCTGCTCTATTGTAAACTGCTCTTTGTCTAGCATATTAGTATCCGGCTACCATATCCATTACATCGAAATGATCTTCTTCAAAATCATACGAATAACTTACGTTTGCTAGTTGATCTATGTAGGCCAATGCGTCTACCATGTCATCATGGGTTAGCGCATCTGGGAACTGAAACAGTTCGTCCATAAACTGCACATTCCACTCACCCTTGTTTAGTAGAATGAGTCCGTTTTCAAACCGTCCCTGCAAGGCCCACATAACCCTGTCAGTCTTTTTCTTATTCCCGTGGGTTAATTCTTCTACTCTGAAGAACCTCCCGTACTTTTTCATAAGATCCGTTAGTGGGGACATTACAGCTTGACGCGCAATACCCTTCTCTATTCCCACAGAGATGGGTTGATAGTCCCTAACGACCTGAAAAATCTTCTGTGCAGTCTCGTCTAAAGACCACCTACCCGTAATTATATCCTTAACCCACCACCCTTGGCTACCCACCTTTACTATAGCTATGGCGGTGTTGTCAAGGTTTTTGGTCTTGTTTTTCTTTCCAACCTCCTCGAAGCCAGCTAAGTCAATGGCTATGTAGTAATCCCCGTCATTCTCATCTTCTGAGAACTTAACCCAGGATTCTTTAAACATTTCAGACCCACGAGCTTCAAAAGACGCCATGAACTCCTGTCTGAAAGCGTAGGAGGACATGGATCTTTTGGCCCTGTCTATTTCATTAGGGTCTATAAGGTTGTTGTTATAGCTTGTGTAATGCCATGCTTTGAAATCAGGATCGCCACCTAACTCGGCTTGTTTGTAGAGGTCATAAAAATGGTTTCTACCCATTGGAGTCCCAATGAACAAAGCACTAGCCTTTAAGTCTGACAGAGCTGGGCGTAAAATCAACTCCCATACTTCTGGTTTCATGTCAGCGTATTCATCTAAAACGAGGTAGGCTAGAGAGACACCACGCATAGTCTCTGGCCTGTCAGCTCCCTTTAGTGAAATGGTAATCCCGTTAATTAGCTTAATCTGCAAATTGTTAACGTGGGAACTTTCAACCATCTCCCCTCCTACTTCTAGTAAGAGGTTCCACATAATATCCCTAGCCTGGCCTTGGGTGGGGGCTACATAGAAGATATGCCCCTTAGTCGCCTGAAGAGCATTTACCAGAAGCAAATAAGCCGCAAGACGGGATTTACCTGTCCTACGGCCTGCTGCGACTACCTTAAAGCGGGTT
>Ga0070746_10001178_pt1 | contig 15751 bp, 6 predicted proteins | sample VirMetDEL_Mar_21_FD_77016 | JGI IMG/M metagenome (GOLD analysis project Ga0070746, IMG submission 77016) | Aqueous microbial communities from the Delaware River and Bay under freshwater to marine salinity gradient to study organic matter... | ecosystem: Environmental > Aquatic > Marine > Coastal... | reverse complement strand
TTTTATGTCAAAACTAGAAGTCGAACATACTCCGCCTGAACAAGACGGACCGAGCATACTATCTATCATTTGGCTTCCTGTAATAGGTTTACCCGAGGTTATATCATCAGTCGACATTGAGTCGAATCCCATTCTATCTCTGTAGCTGTTGACCGCATTTTTGTAGTAACCGAAACTATTTGGTTTTTTTTCAGCTAAATCTGCAGCATTGTGAATACCTTTTTCGTTCCATCTTTTTACAGTTGCTTCGCTTCCCCACCTAGTATCCCAAGCGGCTCCAGCAGCAGACGTAAAATTACCTACTGCTGCACCTCCCAGAGCAACTCCGAATTCGTTTGCTAAGCCTTGCCAAAATCCAGCCTTTGCCTCAACAGCTTGATTTTTTTGCTCAACATCATAATCATACTTTTTCAATAAATAATCTCCGTACTGTTGAGCATAACTATTGCCACCTTGCCGCATTGAAGGCGACATTGAGCTACTAGATGGATCTAAACTTAAATCTGAAGTCGTATTTAATACTGCTGTTGACGGAGCTTTTGGAGGTTCTGGAGCATTATCTGCAGCATTTTTCTGAGCTTCTTCATAGGCGCCATAGCTTGAGCCAAGAAGCATACCGCTGCCTTTAGCAACTTTAGACCAACTTGAATCACTTGAGGATGATGAAAAAGGAGAGAAAGTTGATTTAGCTGCATCCCATTGCCTACTAAGCCATCCCCCTTCATTCATAAAAGCCATACCTGGAGCGCCATTTGATGTAGATATGTCAAAATTATTAGTGCTGGGTTCTTGGTATAAGGAATCTAATGAACCAGTTTTATTCATTTGATCTAAAGTTCCAGCACCTAATTTATCTACAACTTTTTTTCTTACAACATACTCTCCAGCAGTTAACATTGCTGGAGCCTGAGACGACTTACCTCCCATGGCATAGCCTCCACGATTATATCCCACTACCCCACCCCTATTGTAATCTCCAATACCAATTATATCAAAAAGGCCTGAGGTGATTTGAGCCGTGGCCCTATCTATTAACTTGTCACTTATAGCTGAAACGATTGAACCTAAGAAAGCTCCGAATACATCGCTCATTTCAGCTGTGCCAGTGGCCATAGTATCCATCATATCCCTGAACCCTTGCCTAACGCTATCAAATGCTGTATTAGCTAAAGTTTCATTAAATCGATCAAGTTCAACATTAACTTCAGCGATTCTAACTGCTATAGTATCCGAAAACATTCTTCCTTTTCCGTTTTCTATATTTTGTTGTTTTTGATATTGTAAAAGCTGAAGTCTACTTTCGGAAGCTCTTAATTCATTGCCTCTTCCTGTGTAAAGTTGGAAATCCGCTCTAGCATTTTTTACTTGAGATGTCTGTTCGGTGTTTAAGTCAACAGCTCTTTGTTGAGCATTTGCTTGAAAGCCAGTCATGCCAAAATATGGATCTTCAGGGTTTGTAATAATTTGATCGTTTACCTTGTTGGATCTCTGGTTACGAAGCCCTGTATTATAATTTATTCCTCTTTGATTTTCTAACTCTGTTACAACTTCTTTTGTTAAAGCTTCCGTGGTCTCATATAATTTTCTTTTTTGAGCTAGTAGTTGATTCTCAATGCTTAATTGAGCTACTTTTAAAGAGCTTTCCATCTCTGCTTGCTTGTATAGTTTTTCAGATAAATTTGAAATTTTTAATTTATTTTGAGCAGCGATTAAGGTCGATCTCAGCTCTTCTTGTTGAGCCTCAAAAGCGTCTTCAGCAATTAAAGTGCCTCTTTGAGTACCATCTAGTAAATTATTTTTCTCTTTAAGTATAGCAGTGCTTAATATGCGCTGCTTCTCCTCTCTACCAAGCTCTTCGCTTGCTACCTCCTTGACAGCTTCTGCTAGAGAACCTTCCTCTCGCATGCTTCTAAGTTTGCTTGCTTGTATATTTAGCATTTCAGATGACAATGCTGCATATTTGTTTTGAACTTCAAGATTATGTTGAACAGCATCTGCTACTTTTCCTTCATAATTGTTAATCTTGTTTCGTGCTTCCATGGTTACGTTGAGGCCATCTGTACCTCTTTTTCGGAGAGATTGCTGAATTTTTGCAATATTTGCTTTATCCTTATCTGCTTGCTGTTCGTCTCGAATTCCTTTTTCTTGATCAGAAATTTTAACTTGTTTTTGATTTAATTCTTGTTTTATTAAATCAAGTTCATGCTCAGTGAAAGTTGTTATATTCTTAGCATTAACAAGCTCAATAGCTTTTGCTCGCTGAACATCATCCTCAATTTCCATTAACCCATCAATCAAAATAGCTCTGGCTGCAATTTTATCAGCAACATTACCAGTGTTCTCCTTATGGTCCTTAAGTCTTATAAGAGTTTCGCTTATAACCTTATTGACTTCAGCTTCAAGTTTTTCTCGAGCTTCAGTAGATTTTTCATCAATTTCCCCTGTAGTAGAAGCTGGCAGAGCTAAATCCTTGCCCATTCTCGCTGAATTAATCGGATAAAAAGGGTCGTTGGGATTTACTAAAGGCATGTTACCAGTTTGACCGTATGCTCCAGGATTCGAAGGTGTTGGGGGGAAATAATATTTTTCTTGTTGTAATAAACTTGGAACTATAGTCTGTTGCGTATTAGTTAAAGAATTAGCTTTTTCTTTAATCTGTTTCTCAGCTTTTAAAGTGCCGTCAGTGACTCCTTTTGCTTGAGCATTCGCTTCCCTTAATTCTGACTCCTGTTCTTTAGCTCTAGCTTTAGCGTCATTAAGAATATCTTTTGATTGTGGCGAGCTTGCATTATTTATTAAAAGTTTTTGTTGAAGTGTAGGGCTCGGAATACTGGATATGGCCTCCTCTTTTTCTTTGTTCTCTTTTGAATTAATGTTATCAGTGGCAGCATCAGGATTTGTAGATCCAGATAAAGTGCTGCGATTACCTGTATCACTTAAGTTTTTGGGATTTAGAATTTCGTTTGCGCGTCTTATAAAACTATTCATCGCCTCAGGATCATAATCTGACTTTATTTTATATTCTTTAGGCTTAGTTGATTTACTATTTTCAGAAGATCTCACAAAAGATGAAATTTGTTCTTTTAAATTAGCAATACTATCAGGTTTTGCTGTAGGATTTTCTGAATAAAGCTGATTTAAATGAGCTGGATCTTTAGCTTCTTTAGTTATTCTCTCTTGAATATTTAGCCTTTTTTGTAGCTCGAGCTCTTTTTTACTGAGTAATGTTTTATCAACCTGCTCGTATAATGGTAATGACTTTTTCAAAGTAAAAGGTTCAGTGGATTTTGTATCCTTGAAGTTTCCAGACTTTGCCGATTCAACTAAACCTTGAATTGTTTGACCCGCATCTTTCATTAATTCTTCGAAGGCTTTAGAATGCTCAAATATGTTGGAGGCATCTGGTCTTGATATAACTTGATCTCTACCGCGAAAGTCTGACATAACCTGATCAACACCCTCTTTATATCGGGCGGCAAGCTCTCCTTGTACCTTAGTAATTTCCTGAAGGACTGGATTGCCTGCTTTAGATTGTAAACTTTTTTTCATGAGCTGCTCAAGATTTTCTGTTCTTGCGTCGGGGTTTTGCGCATACATCAAATCGACTACCCGCTGGTCTTCATTTGTTAATTTTCCATCTTCATTTACATTATCACTTATGAATTTTCTAATTTCCGCATCTTTCGCAATAGCTGCGTCTATTCGTTTAGTTAAATTTTTATCAGCATCATATGTCGAGGGATCAACTCCAGCAAGATTCATTGCATTTTTAACTGATTTTTCAAAATTATTAACAAAGTCTATTTCCTCTTTCGATGTTCCTGTTGAATTGGGGTCTGTATTATCTGCAATCTCTCGTAGAAGTTTTTCAACTTGATTTTGATTGATCCCGCGTAAAGGGTCAAACAATGAGTTGTTGATTCTATCTGTTTTTATTTTATCTTCGAGGAATTTTTTAGATTCTGCTCTGCTATTAACTCTTAGGGATTTAGTATCTTGTTCTGCTTTTTGATCAATAGCCGCTACATCTCGATCAAACTGCCTATCTAATTTTTCATCAACATTTAGTACTCCAAGAAAATCTTCTATCTCATCAGTTAATCCTAATCTAGCCTGATCTTTTTCAAAAATTTTCTGTTCAATTTTTAATCGTTGTTCAGCTAAGGATAAAGCTCTATCTTGCTCGAAGGATAGTTGTTTTGCCATTTTGTTAGATTCATTGGCAATGTTAATCAAATTTATTTGTTCATTTTTTCTATTAATTTTTTGTAAATCATCTTCTTCGGCGTTAGAAACTCTATCAGAAAATCTTTTTCCAAAAACTTTACTAACCTCTTGTTCGTCTTTAGTGGCGTATGTCCCTTCCATTGGATTCCATGAACCAAGAAATGATAGAAAGTCCGATTCAAAATTTTGGGCATTTACAGACGCTAGTGCTTCACTAAACCTTCGTGTAAATTCATTTAAATCTGGACCTTCTTCTGGGTTATCTCGATAACCTAGATTTTCGCCTAAGTTTTCAATTCTGCCTTGAAGTTTATCGTCCCTTGAGATGTCTTCAAAATCAAGGATTTTATTCGTGGAAAGAATCGCATTATTGTAATCTATGATTGTTTTCATAACTTGATTAATACCTTCAGCATTTCCGCCATTAACTTTTCCAGCCACATAAGTGTCGTAAAAAGTATCAGCTTCACCTCTTGCTATGTTAGTGGCGGCTTCTCGACCTAAATCATAAGTTTTTTGGTATTTAGGACCAAATTTCAATCCACTAAGGATAAAATCTGCAAAATCAGCATCTGTATCGCCAAGATCTTTTCTGTTTTCCTCTCTGATTTTTCTTAGCTCTAAGGATGCAATATATCTTGCTTGAGCCGCCTCTAGTTGCTTTAATAATTTTTGTTGATCAGCATACGAGCCATTTAAGAGTTTAAGCTGTTTATCTGATAGGGTAAAGTTACCTGAAATTGCTTCCAAGCTTGCTTTTAATTTACCTTGATTTTGAATTTGTTCGATTCTTAATTTGTGTAATTCATCCATCTGTTCGGCGCTTAGGTTTCTACCCTTAGATTCTAACTCTATTATACTTTTTGCGTTTTGTTGTTCAGCGGATAAGCCTGATGTAGCTTGGTTGAGCATATCTTGTCGTTTTCTTGCGGTATCTAATGAAGTAGAGATATTTTCTAAATTACTTTTAAACCAACCAAATTGATCTTTTAGTGCGCCTATGACGGGAATTAAAACAGCTATCGCAATACCTAGAGGGCCTAATACGCTCATAAACATACCGCCCAAACCTTTGGCGAGACCTCCAGCCGCTAAAGCCGTCCTACCAACCGCGCTTGAGCCCAGCTTTTTTGATGCAGCATGTTTGTATTTTTCTACATTACTCTTACCTCTGTCTACTATTCCTCCAAGTGCAGTTCTGCTACCATCAGCATTTGTCAGGCTTGGCATTAGTTTTTTAGGCATTACCATCATAAGCATCATGGCTTGACTTAAGCCCATTATTGCAGAGTTTGCTACCCCCATTCCTTTATGGAAATCAGATGCTGATTCTGTAGCTTCTCCCATAGCTCCTTGAAAAGCATAAGACACAGTCGTAAGTCCCATCATTTTCATCATCATGTCTTCGCTGGCATTGCCAGCTTCTTTTATTTGTTTGGTAGTCTCGTCTAGATCTTTTCTTGGGTTACTAGTGTTGGTTGATCTTGGCATATTGGCAGCGGGACCTTGTGATCCTGGAGCAAGAGGGTTTCTTATAAAATTTGGAACAACTCCACCGCTTGCTCCATGAGTTTTTGGATCCATACCCATCGATATTGCTCGATTAACGCCTTGCGAGCCAGACTTAGGTTCGTCTCGAGTATTCGCAACTAACAAGCCTGCTGGATTCTTTGGGTTCTTGAGTCTATTGTCTTGATCTATGTAAATGTCAGCGGCAGAGCCTCGCTCTCTCAGGGCTTGTTTCTCTCTTGAGATAGCATCGCCTAGTGGGTTTGCGAAGTTTGGAATATATCCTTTAGATTTTGACTGTATTGGGTGGTTCGCGAGATCCAGTATATCTTTATTGTATTTTATTTCGAAAGTACTTTGAGAAGCCTTCTCTACCCTTTTTCTGAAAGCTGCTTGACTTTTTGAACTTTTTTGATTTTGATATGCTTTATTTATTTCTTGTTCAACCGCTTGTTCTAGCTTTATCATATTTCCAGAACCTACTAGATGTGCAGATTTTCCATACCCACCAAAAAGGTTAATATTAAAATTATTACCTTTTTTAGATTTTACCCTGCTTCTGATTGCGCCTTTATCTTTCACTTGCTTTGTTCCCTTCATAGATCCAAGAATCTTCTTTGTTTTCTCAAATGCTGTATCTGAAGGTGTTGAAATTATTTGAAAGGCCTTAAATGTTGGATCATAGCCTGATAAGTTCTGTTCATCGATATTGCCTTTTTGAGTTAATTCTACTATTCGTTCGGTCCCTATTGTTAATGGTGTCTTTTTGGCTTTTCCACCTCTAAGAGTACTTACAATTGCCGTTTTTATGGCATTTAGTCCAGTTCTATTTTGAGCTGCAAAACGTGGACCTTTTCGACCCATATGTTGTTTTGTGTGTCCCGTACCAGCAGCAGCTTCTACGGGAGATTTTTTTGTTGTGCTAGGAAGCAAGGTAAATTGCGGGTCACTAATGAGATTTCCAGCAGGATCTTTAGTTTTTTTGTAATTTTTAACCTTTGGTCCTAGCTGTTTAAAATCTATTGGAGCATTGTGTCCTAGTGACTGAACCCCAAAATTATCTTCAATTAATTTTTCGTATTCTGCTCCTATAGATTGAGCATTTGCTTTTCTACCTAAGCCTGTAACAAATTTCTCAAGAAGAGGTTTGCTTGATACCGCTAAACCATGATATATGTCACTTTTGCCTTTTAAAATATTGAACGAGTGTGCAGCGGCAGTTCTTCCAAGATTAGGATATTTATTTTCATTCTTTTGTTTTTTCTCTATATAGCCTGCAAAATCTGTCATAGACCAGGCTCTGTTTTTTATACCTTTCTGATGTTTCAGGAAGTCTCTTAATGCCTGCCTGTATTGTTTTATTTTTAAATCTTTTTTTGAAAAATCTTCTTCCTTAGGGTACAGGGTCTTTTGGTCTGGGGCTTCATTTCCAAGTATAAAATTAGGAATGAAACCATTGGAGGCTTGAACATTCTGGAATCTTGCAGAAAGCTTTTTAACATTCTTAATAAAGTCAGGTTGATGTTTTGGTGCATGCTTTGTACCTTTTAATTGATTTAATGAGCGAAGATCACCTTTTAAGGGTTGAGCTATTCTTTTATCTCTTCTTTCGTCAAGAGCTTTATCGCTTGAGTTTAAGTATGAAACTGTACCCCCTGATTGATTGACCGCATTAATTATATTTTGCAAAGCTGGAGAAACTCCGCCTTTTTTTGTTTTTGCAGCTCCAGATACTATTGTGTAAGAGCTAGCTGCTTGAGCATCTTCTAGGTTCTGTATAAAAGAGCCATACTTTGCAGCCATAGTTGTTTTGCCTACACCTGATGGGCCTAGCAGTAAATTCTTCTTTTTTCTATTTGATAAAATTTTATTTAATATATCTCCTGCTGCACCTGGTTGAATCTTATCCCTGTCATATACTTTGTTAGCGAAATTAGGAATCAAGCCTTCTGCATATTTTTTGTAGATATTATCCCCTTTTCCTTTTCCTGTATTAATAGTAGTGAGATCTTGTATAGATATGGTATTCAATCCTGGTGTACCTGGAAACGCGCCTAGCGCATCTCTGAATTGTTCCCTATTTAATCCATTTGTTATGCTTCTTAATTCTTTGAGGTTTTTAAATGAAAATCTTTGTCCAGCTGGGCCGTGAATCATTTTTCCACTTGTGATCATATTGGGCTGCATTCTATATTGCAACTGAGGGAAGGCATATATTAAATCTTCAAAATTAGTCGAGGATCCTTGTTTAAATGATTTTTGCTGTTTGAGTGTGGGGGAAGTATATGCGCCTCCTTGTTTCATGAATTTGCCTTGGCCTTCGCGTTGGAACATTCTATAGGCATCACCCTTGCGGTACGATTGCAAGAAATCAATTTCTCGATTCCCAGCGTTAGTGGTATAGTTCATAAAAGAACCGCTTTGTGTATCGCTTATGTTTCTACCACGACGGCCAAATCCACCATCTAACCTAATCGGTGTATTTTTGAAAGCAAAATTAGGAATGAAACCTCTGTTATAATGGGAGTGATTTTTGCTACCTTTTTTATCCTCTAAAGCTTCTGCGCGATCTTTTACTTCTTTCAGTTGATTATCTATAGTACCTGAGGACTTTTCATTTTGCCAGTTTTTGGATTCAAAATTAGGAATCAAGCCTCCTGAAAGTCCAGCTCTAAGAACTTCTTTAGGTCCAACGTCTTTATAACCTAGTGAAGTTAACATTTGAGCTGAATCTTGTAATTTTTTATTTCCCATGTTTTCAGCTAAGCCTGAACTGCCATGCTTGCTTAAGAATTTTTCTATATACTGGTCGCTATAAAGCCTAATGCTTTTTGCTATTAAATTAGGGGGAGTATACTTTCCGTATTTTGATTCTATGGGTTTACGGCCAGGAGCAAAAAAATCGACTTTAAAATTTTCATCCCCTTCGCCCTTTTGTCTTCCTTTAGCTGTATAAGCTCCTGTCCAGCTTGGATAATAGCCTTTTTGCTTTAGTGAGCCTTTGAATAAAGCTCCTTCGAATCTATTACCCGTAATCTTGTGTTGATTTTTGCTGGCAAAACCTTTGCTTTTGGATAGCTTTTTTTGATCTCTACTGATGGCTCGCATTTCGTTTTGCTTGATGCTGCTTTTTTGACTCGAAAAATACATTTTTCTTCGAAGAACATCAACGCCCAGTTTCTTTAGAGCCTCGAATTCATCACGATAAGACATTGCGCTTTTTACTATATGGTCGAGACGAGCTTCTAAAGTCTTCCATCCTTTTGTAGCTTCACCTTGAAAATTAGATTGAGTGGTCTCGGTGATCATTTTTGCCTTAGGTAAATTTAATATGTTGGTTCCAGGTACTTTAGTTGCCTCTAGGGCAAAATTAGGAATAAGTCCATAACTTGCATAAGGGTCGAATCCGTGTTTGCCAGCAAATTCTTTTTCATATTGTTTGCCTGCCTTGCTTGATTTTGGCGGCATGATTGCAGGTTGATCCATACCTTTGAATCTTTTAACGGTTTCGTTATTATTATATACAACTCTACCCATCTTTGGAATAGACATTGTTGAAACTTTGCCAGCAACATATCCACCTTCTTTGGCTCCTGCTTTTTCTTTCATTTCCTCTATCGGGGTTGGCTGCTTAGAGTAATTAGGTATAAAGCCACTTGCGGAGTTTTGCGTTTTTTGGGACTTATTCCCTGTGACAATTAGATTTGGTTGAACTCCAGCCTTTCTTAATGCTGGAGCAATGTTTTGAGCAATTTGTCTTTGTTGCTCGATTTCTTTAGTTTGCTGCCTAAGAACAGTAAGAACAAGTTCTTCTTGTTTTACTTGGTTGCCATCTAATTTTACGAGTTGCTCAGACAATTCTACGTTTCGAAGCATTGCATTAACAATTGACTCTTGTATTCCAAGTTCCTGATCTTTGATAGTTTTTATTTGCAGTAAATCTTTTACTGAGTTTTTGGCGAACTTTAATGCAGAGCTAAATAACTTGCCGAAGACTAGAACTAGACCAAAGAAACCTGGCCCTGTTAATACGCTGGATACAGCTCCAACCAAACCTTTGGCAAAATCAGATCCAATACTTTCACCTTGCTTCTCCCCGAATAAGTCGGAAACTACTTTTACTATTGAATTAAAATTATCTAAAAAATCTTTAAGAGCTGGAGCTAGAGTGATATCTCCTAGGTTTGCGGTTAATTCTCTTACACTAGTTAACGTCTGCGTAGCTATAGAGGAAAGAGTTTTTTGTAGCATGGCGTTTTTTTGATAAGCTTCATTTGTGGCTTCTGATGAAGTTGTAGTGGCTTGAGCATATAGAGAGTTTTGTTTACTCAGATCTTTAAGGGCTGCTTTTAGTATATTAATTTGAAAGACTCCACCAACCTGTTCAGCTACCGCAGCTTTTGTTGCAGACCCTAGGGTGTCGTAGGATTGAGCAAGCTCCTTAAGTACTGTTAAGGCTGGAAGAGTATTGCCTTGCAAATCTCTTACCGCGACGCCAAGTTCTTGAAGCCTATCTAGTGTAGAACTTCTTTGTAGTCTCGTGAAAATAGTTTTGAAACTGTTACCTATAACTGCGCCTCCTCGAGCAGTAATTTGTTGAGCTGAAGTTACTGCACCTATTAGTTGGTCAAAACTTACCCCAGCATCTTGAGCTACTGCGCCAGCTCTAGCCAAAGCGTTAATTAAATCATCGGCGCTAACTGCAAATTTAACATCTACCGCTGCTAGCTTATTTATAATTTCAGTTGTATTTAGGCCTGCGTCAGCAAAACCATTAACTGCAGCCGTTAGGCCCTTAACCGAATCAGCGGCAGCTAACCCAGTCAATCTGGTAAGTATCAAGGCGTCATTTGTCCTCTTTAAAGTCTCTTCCATCGACAAGCCCTGTCTTGAGAACTCCAGTGCAGCTTCTGCGGCAACCTCAAGTGCTTGTGAAGTATTTCTAGCGACATTAAATAAACCGTCCCCAAATTGAGAAAGAGTTTGTGCAGAGGCGCCAAGAACTGCATTTATATCTGCAAGTATTTTCTCCACCTTAACCGCTTGCACTACTAATTGAGCAAATGAACTAGTAACAGAGCCTATAATTACTGCCGAAGCACCAAACGCTATAACGCGAGCGTTAGAAGCTTCTAAGGATTTAGTGAACTCAGAGGCAGAAGCTGACATTTTGCCTAATGGCTGCGTAAAATCACTAGCTCTAACCCTGACAACTATACCTCTTCGATTAACTGACCTAGCTATAGCCTCAATGCTTGGAGCCAAACCAACCGCATGGGTTTTTATACCTAAACTGCCAATACTCATACCTTATTCCTCATTGAGGATAAGTACACTTATTTTTTAGGAATTCCGCTTAATTCCATTAAATCTTCCATAGATAGTGAACCGCCTTTCTTTTCTGCTGCTTTTTGAATTGATATTCCAGATCTATCTGAAGGTTTATCTAGTCCAGCATATTCATAGTCTTCTTCGGTTGCTCCAAATAAAGTTGTTCCATCTTGGTCTTTATTTAGTTTATCTTTCATTTTGGATTTAGCATCTTCGCTAATACTGCCATAATCTAATAGTGCTTGAGGGTCTTTTTTAATTTTCTCTGGAATATGTTTATTCGTTTCAAATATATTTTTAAATATTTTAGTATATACAATAAGTTTTAATTGATTGTAGGTTAATTGACATACAGGTTTACCAAAAAAACCAACAGTATCGTCACTAAAGGGGAAATAAATATAATAAAAATCCTGTAATATCATTTCTTGAATTTTTAATTCTTCAAAAGACAGAAAAGTATCATTGTAAGCAGATACAAAATCTTGTACTTCGTTTGCGTATAGCTTATTGTAGTCGTCCTCTTTAGCAAATAAGGGATTCTTTAGTTCTTCATCATGAAAAAAAGACTTAATAATATAGTAATCATTAGCTCTTTTACTGGCATACGATTCTGCGTTAATGCCGAGTAGGGCAGTTCTTTTTTCCTTCAAGGCATTAATTTTAGCTCTAGTTTCAGTTATTGATTTATTTTGTCTATTTATTTCAGATTTTAAAACAAGAGCGCTTTTATTCTTCTGTAATTGCTCAATAAAAACTTCTAACTTTTCAATTTGTTTTTCTTCTAGATGAGTCCATTGCCCATCTTTTTCGAGATCCTTTAATACTTCTTTTTCTGTAGGTATTCCTCGATCTATAGCTTGCTTGTAGTATTTTTGGTTAATTTCATCAATATCAACTTGATCATGAGCTGTTAGATGTTTGATGTAAAAAGTATCGCCACCTACGCAAGCTTTAGTGCAGCCTTGAACTATTTCTTTAAAGATCTTTCTATAGTCAGAGAGATCCACATCATAGATTGCCTTCTTCTATATCCTTTTCAAGATTCTCAAAGTCTTCTTTATTGGCAGAAACGCTAAAATACCAGAAACTAACAAAAGCGGTAAGTTTGTCATAAACAGCGTTAAAGAGATTATCTTCATTTTCTTCAAGAGAATATAGGTGATCTTTTTTATCCTCAAAGGAAGACCCTTTGAAGTATTCTTCTATAGATCCATTATTTTCTTTGTGCGTTAAGTGTAACAAGTACCACGAAATAACTTTAGTTTGAGCTTTATTGTCTGCCGTATGACTAAGTAATGCTGAAAAATTTGTCTCAGTTTTAGCTATTGTTCTCCTCAGGGAAGCCATTTCTTCGACAACTTTTTGTTGTTTTTCTGAAAATTCACTTTTATCAGACATCTTCCATGATGTAAATTCTGTTTGAAGTTCACCGAGTCTGCCGTACATTTCCGAAAGCTCTTGTGCTTCGGCTTCACTCATAATTCCACCTGTGTCGCTGTATTTATTGAGCAGCATAGCTTTAGTTAAAATACCTTGCTTGACACACTTACTCATTTCGATACTGTACTCCATATCAGCCTCTTCCATTTGCCTTCTGGTTGGTTGCGTTATGACAAAGACATGCTCTTTAACTTCGGTTTCTGTTCTTTTTTCTTTGACTATCTGCTTTTCTTTAACAAGTTTTTTTTCTACGACAGTCTGCTTTTCCTTTTCTGTATATGTCTCATCTTCTCCCTTTTTATTCTTGCGAGTCTTTTCGACGTCAACTACCTTCTGGACTTCTACATCCTTTTCGACCTCAACTTCTTTTTCGACATCGACTTCTTTTTCGACATCCTCGTTAAGCTTGATAGTGAAGCGATAGATTTCTTTATTTGTTTTTGTGTACATTTCCTTTTTCCTTTGTTAAGTAATTTATATTAAAATTAAAATTTAAAATTTACAGTAAATTTTTCTATATTTGAATTATTTTCCCTCATTGATTCGTTACCTATGTCTAAAATCTTTTTCCTTAGGTATTGCATTTTATCTTCATCTAAGTAGTTTGCTTGATCAATGAGATCTGCATGCTCAGGGATATGTTTTTTAAGTTTATCAAAGCAGATTTCGTTTTCTGTATGTAAATCTTCAATTAGAACTAAAAAGTTTTTAAATAAACTTTTAGTGCTACCTTTAACTGTATCTGATAGAAATTTTTGTGCTTCCATAAACCTTTTACCTAATTAATGATACACATATTATTGTATTGTGTGTAAAAAAAAGTATGGGTTCTTTAATTAGCAATAGTGACAAGGAGGCTTTCGAGTCTGTTTTTGATGATATTCATGATACCTTTGCTCGTGATATCAAGTTTATAAAAGAAGCTCAAAGAATTGTGTTGAGTACCGATCCTAATTATAATTATTTATATAAAAACGTAAGAGGTGAAGTGACGTCTGTAGAAAGAGAAATTATAGAAGCGACATTTAAAGCTAGAATACTGTATGTAGGAAGACAGAACGAAGGTATGTTTGACGCAGAAGTTAATGCTCAAATAAAAGTAGAGAAGCACGTTGGAGAGGTTAGGATAAAAGTTGATAAAGAGGGTTACGGCTACCTTAAGGAGACAAAGAGGTGTGAATTTGATGGCAGGAAGTTTTCAGTTATTAGTGATGAGATGCCTCACGGCTTATTTTCCCCGAAGTATTATACTTTTTATTTAAAACCAGTAGACGAAGGTTAAATCATGTCAAGTATAAGCAGGCAGAAAATTAATAGAATGATTGACTTATCTAAGTCGACGCAATACGTTACTAAATTAAAATCCATAATACTGGTGAATTTTAAAAAAATTAAAAATGAATTAATAGACGAATTTAAGACTCACCCAGTTACTGTTGAGATCGAAGCTGGCCCCCAGGCAAGAAACACCTCTGGAACATTAGGCGGTAATGGTAACTTATTTTCTTTTATAGGATTTAATGAAGGGGATAAACCTACAAAAGTTATATACAGTAAACTAGAATCAATTACATTGGGGAGTACGATAATAATGCGAAATGGAAGCTCAAGGACAACAGTAATATATCCAACAGCTGACGATATATTTAATGTAACTCCAATGCCTTGGGCAGAGGGTAGAAGTTGGGCTAAAGGTATAGAAAGTGGCATATCTGGATTAGGTTTATATTTAAATAAAAAAGACACAGGTAGATCAGGAGCAGGTATACAAAGACATTCAAAATCGCTGGGTGGTAAATTTAGAAACACTCAATATATATCAAAAATGATAAAAGATTTTGAAAGAAAAATATTAACCCTTGACGGAATTAGAATTGGATGAAGCCGCAGTTTCAACATCAAATAATTACTAGCTTTTCATTATGGTTAGACTATGTTATACTCTCAAGAGGTCTAGCTTATCAAAATATTGAATCGTCTTTTTATTATCAAAATGATACTAGGTTAGATAGTAATTTTATTGCATTTGCTTCGCCACATAAACAATGGGTTTATGATTCATCAATTAATGGAGCTAATATAATTAGTAAGATCAATTTAAATGGGAGAGATATAAATAGAAATGATGAAGGTATTAAATATGATTTCGATAATGGTAGGGTATTAATTCCAAGCTTTATGGCTAACTCAGCGTCGAATGTGGAGGGAAGCTATTCTGTAAAAGATTTTAATATATATATCACTGATCAAACAGAAGAAGAATTATTAATTGAAAGTAAATTTGATAGAAATAGTAGATTTGATCAAGCTATTTTTGAAGGCATAAAGCCATATGACCAAGTGGTACCTGCAGTATTTCTGTCTTACGAGAGCGGAGGTAATGCTCCGTTTTCTTTTGGAGGACAAGATGTAACAAGGTCTTTTATCAGGTGTGTTGTGTTTGCAGAAAATTCTTTCCAGCTTGATGGAGTATTTTCTATATTGGCTGATTTGAATTTTACAAGCATAGCCAACGTTGGATTTAATGAGCATCCATTGAATGAATTTGGAGACTTAAAATTAGGTCATTACGATTATAAAGATTTAAGTGAAAGATATTTTAATAGAAAAAATAGTCATAGCATATTTCATGTTGAAAATTGTACTGTATCAAAACTTAATGATAGAGTAGCAAAACAAACTCACCCAGGTTTATATATTGGATTTGCCGACTTCACGCTTATCACTCATAGATTTCCAAGACAAGAACTATTTGAGCCTATTGCTAGCAGACCTCCATTAGTAGCTGGAATACCTTTAGCTCCAACTCGATTAATCTTAGGTCCACAACCAGCCAGTCCTCCAACTAATTTAACTTTAACAAAATAATAATAGAATTTTTTTTATTTAATTTTATTTTAAATAAGGGTGTATAGTATATTTAATGGCTTTTCAGGTAAATTACAGTTTTTTGCATAATAATCGGATTGAAAATCAAGCCGAGGAATACAGGGTATATAGGCAAGAGTTGATCAATGGCGTTGGAGGTGATTTCATATTAATCAACACAATTGATGCAATAGAAGTAGGGGATGCAGTAGAGATAACAGGGGTAGATTTTGTTGATGGGTGCGATCAATTTTCATACAACTATAAAGTTAGTGCATTTAATTCTAGAGGGGAAGTGGAATGCATAAATCCTAGCGTCTCAGGGATCAGCTTTCCGTGTCCAACTCAATCGAATACCCCGACGCAATCCGTT
>Ga0070746_10001175_pt1 | contig 15767 bp, 18 predicted proteins | sample VirMetDEL_Mar_21_FD_77016 | JGI IMG/M metagenome (GOLD analysis project Ga0070746, IMG submission 77016) | Aqueous microbial communities from the Delaware River and Bay under freshwater to marine salinity gradient to study organic matter... | ecosystem: Environmental > Aquatic > Marine >... | reverse complement strand
AATTCTGTTAGTGTTGTAAATGTTGTAAATCGTAGTGTCCTCGTCCAAAATTAGACGACGATTTTAACATGTTGTATTTTTATTGCTCGTGATACTGCTGGGTAACCAATCCTTCTATCCTCCTTCATCTTACCTCTATCCCATAATTGAATATTTTTGTCTATTGTCGCACCTTGATTTTTGTGCGTGGTAGAACAATAATTCGCTACAAAAGACTTGTGAAAATCTTTTGTTTCAATTGTTAATATATCTTTTCCATTATCATCAGGAATATCCAGTTTAAAAGTTATTTTATCTTCGCTATATTTTATTACCTTCATCGTGTCGCTATTACAAAATAGCGTATCATCTTCGCTTCCTTTTTTTGCTTTTATTTTATTTACTATCGCCATAACAGGCAACCCCTCATATATATATACACTATCTGCTCTATCATCGCAGTCCTTTTTTTCGTGTGGTAATAGCATCGCATTATTATCTTTATGATGGATCATATATTCCATATTGATTCTTTCTCTTGTCTTGTTATAGTAGCAGATGTTATATGCGTTCATATCCATCTCGCTATATTTTATTTTTTGTAAGGCATCGCCTACAATTCCATTATCATAAAAGTCATCTAACCAATCCCATAATTGTTTATCATATCGTTGTCTTTCAGTCAGTTCAATCATATTGCTATTGGTTAAGTAACGCATAATAGAACTATCAAAATAATCATGTTCTACATTTTCTACCGCAGGAAGTTGTCTATAGTCACCCAATAGGATAAATGTAGCACCGCTTACACGCTTTAATAATATAAGGTAAGTCCATAATTGTTTAGAAATCATACTGACCTCATCAATAATGATAATCTTTTTACCTTTGTATGCTTCAACCATCTTGACTGATGCTTTTTCAGTATCAGCGTTGATGCTAATAGCACTATGAATGGTAGAACCATTTATGTTACGACTTGCTTTATTTGTGAATGCTAAACGACACCTTTTATCATCATCTAATAGGTTGTCTTTTACGCCTTGTTGAACCATGTATGATTTACCAGTCCCAGCACGACTACATACCAACAGACCACCATTCTCTACAGCATATTCAATAATGTCTTTGTATTGCGAACTTGTAGTAAAATCTTTGTTAAAGTTCCAACCATCATGATCTATATTTTCTACGCCTCTGTATTGGTTGGCTCTATAGTCATAATGATATAATTTCATTTCTTCTTTGCTTAGGATTGTTTCCTTACCCCAATTGGAACGAAGTGTCTTGTCGCTTTCTACAATATTCTTACCACCTAACACTACTACTGCGTCTGTCTTTCTATACAATAATTCACCGCCCAATTTCATCTGTAGTTGATGTAGTTTAATATTAGATTGATCTAATATTTGTATATACATCGGTAGGTTATTTGTGTAAATCTCGCTTTTATTTCTAAATCCATAAATATAAAGCACCTTCCCATCATATCTATTTTCCTTCAGGAAGAAGTCATTTACCTTTTCTGCGTTACTATTAAGACATTCCCATACCTCATTTATATCGGTGGAGATACTTGTATTGTAGTGTGATTGTTTGGTTTTACCCAACATACCAGTAATAGAGTTGATAATGTTTTTTGTTAATTTCATACCGCATTTAGAACTTACATAGTCAATCATCTTTTTAAAATATTCCTTGTTTTCTTTTTGTTGTGATGGAACATATTGCTTTGTAATTTCAAAGTCAATATTGTTATTTCTTGCGTATTGTAATATGGTGTTAGAATACCAGTTAGTCCCATGTAATATAGTTAGATCACGAGTTGCTACAAAATATAATCCAGTTTTTAATTCGCCATCATATTCCTTTACCTCATCTGTGATACTATATTGTAGCCAATTATCAGCAGGATTATCCAGTATAGAACTATAACACTTGATTACATCAGCACCTACAATCTCACCATTATCTATTTTGTCTTCCATATCATCAACCTCCATCATAGAACCAATATGAACTCTGTTCTTAACATTTTCCATACTTAACATATCACTAATAGCAGGGTTCATTTCGCTAATCAATTCGTTGTCTTGTAATTCACCTTCATATATTTCTTTCCAAAACTCCATAAGAAGAGTTATATAATGTTGTCCTTTATAATCTAACTTATTTGTTTTTAAATAATCAGTAATATCCTTTTCTACAGGTTGCGTAAATATTTTGTTATTACCTATCGTCATCTGTTTAATGTGTCCCTTATCATATTTGATATTGTGTGTCGTCATAGGGAATGGAATAGATTTATTTTCAAAGATATACTTAACAGCAAAATCATTACCAGTTACTTCTTCATTATCAGCAATTACATTTTTATATGTAGTTTCATCGGTTTTCTCCTTCTTCTTATATTCGTCTTTTAATTGATTGTGTCTTACCTTTTCGCCGTTGCGGTTTTTAGCAATTAGAGATAATTGCTTTTCTTTATCATCTATGGTATAAATATGGTTGTTATATAATCTAAATATAAGGGGTGGTTTCTTGCTATTTCTTGTTTCGGTAGATGTGTGCTTTTTAATGAGTTTATCGTTAATGTTGAACGCATACATACTGAACTTCTCCTTTACTGCTAATGAATAGATTTCATCAATAGTAACACCATCTTCAAAAGGATTAGGATTTTCATAAGATATAAATTGTTGGTTTAACCAGTCATAATTTGCTTTCTTACCCATCTTACTATTAGGTTGTTCCCATAATGAAATAAGAGCATCATATACGCATCTACCAGTTCCCATATCCCACTCACTTAATTCTACACCATCTAATTTTAAGGGTTCTGTGTTTCTCATTCTAATTTGCTCTACAGGGACACGATTAGATGAGTTATATACTCGCCCATAAGTTATATCAAAATTATCATTTAATTCAGGTGATACTTCCTCTAATCCTTTTCTTAAGTTGTCCCCTTTTCGCTTACTGACTTCATCTAATCCGTTCATACTATTTGCGATGACTAACTCGCTACGAGATGCTCTAAATGACGGCAACCACTCCCCAGTTTCATTACTCTTTTGCCTACAATCATAAGTAACTCTAACCTCCCTAATAAATATACCTTCAGTTGTATTATATTTTGCTTCGTGTTTCTTTTCTATTTTAGTAGCAACATCAGTAAAATTATATAAGGGAGCATAACCATAGTTCTCCTTCTTCTCCTTATAGTATTTCTTCCTTCTCTTCTTAATCCTTGCTTCCTCTGCGTTCAATCTATCTACCTCCTCATTATAGAGGTTCAACAGAGCAGTATATGCTTGTTGGTTGGTGCGATATTCTGGATTATCATTCCTAAATGACCTAATTGACCTATAGCCAACATTCTCTAAAAGTGTGCGTTTGTTGTTGTTGAAAGTTCGTAGGCGTCTAATCGGCATTTCCTATTATATACTATGATTAGATTTTATTTCTATACCTTTTTCTTTAATATATAAACTCCTAAATATAATGGCTTAATTATCTGGATCAATTTTGTTTTCAATTTATCATATATTCAGTATAATAATATACTCAATATAAGTAATTTACTTTTTACCTTTCTTTTTAGCATCACGCTTGTTTTTTGCTACAATCGCCTTTTGTGCTTTTGTAGGTTTAGCATTTGCTGGTAAAATATACTCCCCCTTGTGTGCTAAAATCTTTTGTGTCTTCTTTCCCTTTGCGACTTTAACAGCCCCTCCAGTTTCAAAGGGTAAGAAGTCCCCAGCAATTGTTCCTAAAGTAGAACCTAAACCGCTGTGCTTCTTACCACCGATTAATTTACCAATCTCTCCACCTAAAGTGATCCAAAAAATCCCATAGTTATATAGTATATGAATATTAATCTGTTTTCTTCATGTAATCTTGTAAGTCTGTAATTGCTTCATCATCAATAATATTTCTTCTTATTATTTGGTTAGGTGCTTCTCTTATCGCCTCTTCTTGTTTCCTTCTTTTTTGGTTCTCCCTAAATCTTCGTGATGCTTCTAATTTTGCTAATCTGCGTTCTTCCTCTGTGTTATATTTTTTAGGTCTTCCTGCTTTAGATGGACTGGGTAAAGGTTCTTGTATATGTCTTCCTATGTTACTATCTGCTTCAAAAGGTAATGCTATAGCCTCTTTTACCATAGGTTCATATAACTCTGCTTTTGCTACTGGTTCTCTACCACCTAATCTAATACCTTGTGATTGTGCTTGTGTTACTAATTGGTCTATAGTAGGAACATTAAATTGCGGTTGTGGTTGGAATGATTGTATAAATGTAGGTCTTACTGGAACTTCTAATTTTGGTTTAGGTCTTGAACGACGCTTAACCTTCTCCTTGATTACATTAACCACTACAGACTGGGTTTGTTTCTGTGCTTGTTTTTGTTTAACAACCTTCTTCTTATCCCTTTTCTTATCTTTCTTCTTATCCTTCTTGATAGGCATATTATACAATATCAACAGAATAATTTTTATTCGTTATACAATCCCCTTCACTTGATGAACTACTTGAATCGCTACTCATCGGTGTATTTGGTGGAACTTGTAACGATAAATTAACTAAAGGTTGTGGTAGAGGCATCAGTTTATCTTTCATTTTTTTACCAGTTAGATCACTTTTCTCAACCATCTTAACATATTCGCTAAATACTTGAGATAAATATTCTTTCCCATTTACACCTCTATTTTTATCATATAAACTTAACATCTTAAATATCTCTACAGACATGGTATAAAACTTGTGTGATAATTCCTCTGCTAATTTCATCTTCTCATCTATTTTTTCAAATAACTCAATACTCGTGATTGTTCCTGCTATTAAACCCAATCCTGACGATATTAAACTAACTTGGTCTTGTGGTAAAAACGCATCGCCACCTATAGCCCATACAGACGCTATGCTACTAAATATTAATACTGGTATTCTGTAATACTTTATCTTTCCATTTAATTGTATAAATTGTTTCCTATGGTAATCGTGTAGTATAGCAGAATTGATGCGTATATTTTCTAAAACCCCCTCTATATCTTGCGTGAAATTAAGGTCGTCCATATACATTACCATAATATTTTATTCGTCCAAAAGCCAACATCACCTCTATCATATTTGTGTCTTATTTTGTATTGTCTTCTTTTATTGTGTGCTTCACCTACTGCTAAATCTCCGTCTTTTTCCATTTGTAACAAAGTAGGAAAGTCTTTATAATTCTTAGCCCCTATGTCGCATATATGGTTTCCATCTTTCCATATTCCAATCTTCTTGTGTTTGTTCTCTGCTGGTCGTAACTCAACCTTGAGTTCTTCTGCTTTTCTATAAGAATGCTCTGTAATCTCGTAATTCGGCATATATATATATACATATAAAAACTATTGGTTAAAATGTGCTTCTAATGCTTGTAACCTTGTTGTTAAATCACTTACTTGTGTTTCTAATTCTGTGATTCTTGCTTTGTCTGCTAATTGTTGTTTATCTATTTCTTGAATAGCACTATGATGTAGTGCGAATATTTGGTTTTTATCAATATTTAAAAAGTCATCTATCTTCTTACCGAAACAAAAGACAAAAGTATATTTCTCTTCAAAAGTAAATGTGCCGTCCTCATTACCTACAACATCTTTTTCATCGGCAACAACTCCTTCCATGTTGGATACAGAAAACTTATATTGAACGCCACTAACATCAGTTAAATCGCACGACATTTTATAATTAAGAACATTACCACTTGCGTCAATATCTCCATCAGTCCATGTAACATCTTCTAACATTCTGTATTCATTCGGTATTGTGTTCGTGCTTGTATGAACTGCTGAAGGTAAAACCGCCTGAACCTCTTGTGCTATGAAACCCACCACCTTTTGCTCTCCTTTATTAACATCATCAATATAATTGTAATATCTACATGGTATATCACGCACTTGTTGTAGGGCTAATCTGTCTGGGACATCTTCTATATTTTTTTTAATTCTGCGGTCACTATGGAAGATTACGAAACTCATACCCACTCCCTGATTTACATAGATTGATATTCTGTGATTACTCGTTGTTGAAACATTTACATAACCACTTGAACTGCCGTTTGTAGTATTTTCACTAATGTATCTAACGAAACCTGACCTACTAACATATCCATTAACCTCTAATGGAACAGATGGATTGTTCGTTCCAATACCCAGTCGTCCATTACAATCAATAAACATAGCCTCTGTTAAACCTGAATACCCAGCAGTCCCTGTGGCTCGCTTTGTTCTAAACACCAAACCTGAAGGATAGCCTGAAGTCCCATTATTATTTGATTTGATATAAGCACCGATTGTTCCACCAACCCATTTTGTTCCACTTGCGACCTGATTTTGAAATATGAGTTGCGAACTTAACCACGCACCAGTTTGTGTAAAACTATCTCTACCAGTTGTTACATTAGACATTTGAATACCACGCCCCATATAAATAAAATCACTTTCATCGGCATCAACTTGATTACCGAATATTTGAACTCGTGTAGCACCTGACCCTGTAATTATTCCACTATCATCACCTATACATGTGCTATACGAACATGATGTTTCCATGCCCTTCCCTGAATAATTACCGATTACTATATTTTCTACTCCTTCCATACCGAGTGCCGACTGATAGCCCATGATAATACATCTACTATTACTTAATCGTGTTCCTGAATTACTCCCTATAACGATACATCTATTAGCACCAGTTTCATCATAAATACTATAATTGTTTTTTCCTATTGAGATATTATTATCACCAGTTATTTTTTGGATCGCATTATAACCAATTGCTATGTTGTTGATTGCTGTTGTGTTCGCATCGTTTGCTAATCGTCCTATGGCTACATTATAATCACCATCTGTATTAGAATATAATGCTCCTAATCCAATTGCGACATTTTCTATACCTGTTGTGTTATTATTCATGGTAAAACCGCCAACTGCTATGTTTGAATGTCCTGATACATTATTTAAAAGAGATGAAGCACCAACTGCTGTATTTGATGAACCTATATTTACTTTTAATGCTTCACTACCAACTGCTGTATTAAATACTGATGAATATGAAGTCATTAATGCGTTTGTTCCAACGGCTACATTATTTGATCCTGTTGCGTGTGTTTTTAAAGCACTTGAACCTACTGCGGTGTTATTTGCTCCTGTTGTATTTACTTTTAATGCTTCATATCCTACTGCTGTTGTATTGTCTGCTGTATTTGTGGTTAGACTGAATGCTCCTACTGATGTTGTCCCTGTTGCTTGAACCGATGTCCCTGCGTAAGCACCGAATGCCGTATTAGAATTGCCTGATGTTAATATATTTAATGTAGAAATACCCATAGCCGTATTGTTCTGTCCTGTTGTAACCGAGTTTAAAGCGTTTATTCCCATACCAGTTGAAGCACTCTCGTTGCCGTTGCCGTTCCATATTTTGATAGGATTACCTGCGTTTGTATTTATTTGTAATCTATCTAAAAGCGTCTTTATTCCTGCTACATTTTGATTTGTGGTCGTTAAAACTACACCTGATGGTGCTGGTATTCCTGCTATTGCTGTATCTAATGCTAATTTATTCACGACATCGGTATTTACTACTGGTGCTAAATTATATTTTAATCCTCCTGTGTATGTTTTTGTTCCTGTTATGGTTTGGTTATTTGCTATATCTACGAAACTACTATAATCTATTCCTGCTATAGCATTATCTAACGCTAATTTATTCACGACATCGGTATTTACTGATGGTGCTAAATCGTATTTTAATCCTCCTGTGTATGTTTTTGTTCCTGTAATTGACTGACTACCAGTTAATGTTACGAAACCACTATAATCTATTCCTGCTATTTGATTATCTACATACCCCTTACTCGTAGCATGTAGCGTATTTGTGGGGGTGCTATTTGGTAAAAAAACATCTTGATTAAATGAATTGATGCCTGTGAGCGTATTATTATCGGTTAGTGAAGCGAAGTTAGTGTAACCAAAATTATCAACATAACCTTTACTCGCAGCCATTAGATCGCTTGTTTGATTGCTATTTGGTAAAAACACCTGATTAGAAAATGAATTGATGCCTGTGAGCGTATTATTATCTGTTAAACTTGCGAAGTTAGTGTAACCGAATGTTTCGTATGAACCCTTATTGGCTACTTGAGTATCTGTTGTAGGATTAGGAACAATAGGACTACTTACAAAAGTTTTTATACCATTTATGGTTTCATCGCCTGTTAAACTGACTTTGGTATTTGCTTCTGTATCTACATATAGTTTATTTGCGATATGTGTATTCTCTGTAGGGCTAATCGTGGAATAAGGTATTGATGTAAAACTCCATGTTCCTGTAATGGTTTCATTCTCATCTGCCTCTAATAGATTGTTTGCTTCTACATCTCCATCTACTACTACACCATTTGATGTTATTGTTCCATTCTCTATTACATTACCTGCTCCATCGTCGTATGTGATTATACCATTCATAGATCGTGTTGTGTAATGTTGTCCTGAATTAGATTTGATTTGTGAAGACATTATATATAGTATATAGACATTATATATAAATTATTCATCATCACTATCCACTAAATTACATAGCAGAAGTAATTGCCTGTTTATCTCGCTTTTCCATAGGTAATAAGTCTTCTTGCGTTGTTTCACTTTATCTGTGTAACCTATTTCTTTGTAATGTTTCTGTTGATAAAGTCTTTGCTGTTCCCTATACTGATCTAAATTATTGTTTCGCCATTTATAAATACTTTCTTTGTGTTCGCTGTATGTTGGTTTCATCTTATCTTATATATATACATTAGATTATTTCTAAATCAGTTTTCCTAAATACTATTCATCTCTGCGAATACCTCACGACTATCTCGCATTATACCATTTATTTCTGCCCTATCTTCCTCTACTTTTGCTTCCAATTGTTCTATTAAATCTTTATAATAGGCTACTTCTTCGTCATCTAAATCTGGACGCTTTTGTAAATATATCTTATATGTAACTGGGTTCGTTTCATCAAAAAAGTTACATGTCTTCTTGATGTCTTCTAATGTAATCTTGGGTTGCTTTTTGCGTTTAGTAAGTATTCTCGCTAAATTATCTCGGTCAAACTCGCTCATTATACATTATGCCTACATTTTATTTCTTATAAAAAATAATACTTTGGTGTAACTGGTTCTTGTGCTGGGGGTGGTGGTGCTGGAAAATCTTTACTAACCTCACGCTTCAACCTTGTTTTCGTAACAGAACGAGTTGCTATTTTTTCTACTTCTTCTAAAGGTGTATCATCGTCACTTATTTCATCTAAAACTGCCTGTTGTTTAATCTGCTTTTTCTTGACTGCTATTGCCTTCTTAACTAATTTGTCTTCTACCTGTTTTCGTATAGCAATTGCTTCTTCGTCCCTCATCTGTTTTCTTGCTAAAGCATTTTTTTCCCTTGTCTGTCTTGCTTTTTCAAATGCCTCAATCTGTTTAGCGGTGCGTGGTTTCTTTTCCTTGACTGCTTTTTTGGTGTCCTTTTTGTCTGCTTGTAAGGGTTCATCTATGTGTTCTAAAGGTTCGTTGTCTTCTTTGGTTTCTTCAATACCTTCAGTATTTAAATCTTCTAAATCTTGAAGTTCTTTAAGCAATTGCTCCTTGCGTGAGATTTTCTCCATGTTATATATAATGAATAGAAAAAATTATTGTTGTTGTGGAAGATATAAACCTGTAAAAAAGGTTAATCCATTCGCTCATAAAACACGCCGATACTACTGGGTATATGATTTAGACAGCGTGATACATGAACTAATATTTTGGGATAAAGAACCATATAACCCTCGCATAGTAACCATTCCAACGGAATATGAAGGTTTAGAAGAAGTGATATTTTGTTTATAGATTTATATAATGTTTGAATATACTATATGACTACCTTTCCAGATACGAGAATTATTAACTTGTCTTCACTTTATGGTGAAAAACAAAATGGATCATTACATAGTATTATTGATTTTGAGTTCCCTTCATTAGTGGATCACCAAAAAGATGTTGCCTATGTAGAAGTTGGTGTAGTGAGTGCTGAAATCCCAGTTTCGTTTTACACCATAAATGAGTATAATGATAAGATACGATTTATAATTAATGCTACTGAATACAATATAACTTTATTAAGAGGAAACTACAACGCTAATACGCTCATAACAGAAATAGTAAGCAAAATGAAAACTGCTCTTGGAGGCAGTAGTGATATAACATTAGCCTTAAACAGAATTAATGGTAAATTGGAATGGACTAACAGCGGTGGTTTAGATGACTTCAGTTTAGTAAAAAGTGGGACTACATTATGGTATGTGTTAGGACTTGATGAGGATACTGCTACATATACTGCTAATGCTGGTGGTGGAAAAATAACGCCCCCTTATCCGCTCAATCTTTTAGGAACAAATAATGTTTCCATAAGAACCGATAATTTAGCAACTTATAATTACAATAGTAAGGAGAGCGGATTTAGTAATACTTTAGCAAATATCTCGGTAGATGCTTCGCCATTCGGTATTTTGTTATATAAGAATACTTCCATCACCTACAATATATTAAGAGTTCTTGATGTGAATAGATTTAGGATTTCCTTATTAGATGATTATTCTAATCCTATAGATTTTAATAATGGTAATTGGTCGGTTACTTTAGCGTTGAATATCCATAGACATCGCCCCACCATCAATACACGAACCTTTAGCGATATGTTGGATTTAAAAGAACCAGTTAAGGAAGAAAAAAAGGAAGAACCGAAAAAAGTAGAAAAAAAGGAAGCACCACCCCCTCGCCCAAAGGCATTAAAAGATTTAGACATTCTATCTAACTTGAGATTTAACAATTAACATACGAGATAATTTTATATTGGTATAGTATATAATATGAGTGCTTTACCTCGTTCTGTTGCCTATGGCGAACCTATGCCTTCCCTCCCTGCTGACTCTCGTTGTGATGATGTCGTGCTTCGTGCTGTAAATGGAGCATCTTTCTCCGCCAATTCTACAATCCAGTTTGATTTTAATAATGTTGGTTTTATTGACCCTGCTTCTATCTACTTGAGATATAATTATTCAATTACTTCTGCTGGTGTTTCCTCTATGATAGGCGCTCCAGTTTATGCCCCTTTTGCTCGTCTTAATGTGTATGCTGGAAGTAATCAAATTGAAAGTCAATCTAACTTTAACCAAACTGCTACTATGCTTACCAATCTTAACCTTAATGTCGCTCAAAAATATGGTCTTCAATCCTCTTATGGTTACAAAGCAGAGGCTGGCGTCCCCAGTTTAGAAGAGTTAGATGGTCGCACCACTACTGCTGGTGAAACTGGTTCTTTTGGCGCTCCTCTTCCTTGTATCCTTTCTGCTTGTGAAAAAATGATCCCAGCATTCGCAGCCCCTCAACTTCGTCTTGAACTTGTAGTTGATGCCGTTACTAATATGTTCCGTCCAGATTCTACCGCAGTCCCTACTGCTATTACCCTTACTAATGTTGAGTTATGTTACAGACAAATCAGTATGGGTGCTGAAGTTGAGGCGATGGTTCGTGCTATGCCTTCTATCAGTCTTCGCACTCAATCTTTTCTTAATACCGCCTCCGTTCTTGGTGCTGGAACATCAGGTCAGGTTTCTCTTGTCTATAACCAGCGTGTTGCTTCCATCAAATCTGCTTTCTTGGCGTTTGCTTCAACTCAAACAGATAGTAACCTATGGGGTGATAGTTCAGATCCAACAAAAAGTAATGGAAGTGTGAGCCTTACCATAGCAGGTCAGCAATATCCTCAAACTCCTTACAATACCGCTACTAATAAGAATGGTCTTTTACAGGCTCTTCGTGTGGCTTGCGGAAATGTGTATGATAAGCATAACAATTTTTCCATCAACTCTGTTGAGTGGAACTTGGAAGATGGTGACGCTACTACCCTTACAGCACCAGCAAAGTTTTTCATCGGTGTTGATACAGAGAAGGTTGATAGTGAGTTCATTATGAGTGGTGTTTCATCTCAATCTTCCGCCATTAGTGCTAATATCCAACTTGGAACTGCTACTACTGACGCTCATAACATTCACTTGATCCTTAACTACGATGCCGTGCTTGAAATTGGTGCTGACGGACAGGCTGCTCTCCGTATGTAACTTTAGCAATTGATATTGATTAGATTATTATAATATGTTATTGTATATTATAAGAATGAATATTACACTCAAAAAGAATGATAAACCAAATCTACCTTTACCTACTATGATGTGTGATAATGGGTTACATGATAAGTTAGATAAATATGAATTAACAAAGTTTATTAACAAACATAGTGCTAATCTGCTCTGTGGAAAAGCAGGAAGTGGAAAAACCAGTTTATTGTTTTCATTTTTTAAATCACCAAAATTGTTACGCAAAGTGTTCCATAATGTGTTTCTGTTTCAACCTTCTGCTTCTGCTTCCAGTATAAAGGATAATATTTTTGATAAAATACCAGACGACCAACGATATGATGAACTCACCTATGATACTTTAGACGAAGTGATGGAACTATGTAAAAACGAAGATAAGAAGTATAACAATTGTATTATTATTGATGATATGACTGCTTATTTAAAGGACGGCGAAGTTGAAAAACTTTTAAAGGAACTCATATTTAATCGTCGCCATTATAGGACTTCCATTTATTTTTTGGTTCAATCGTATATTTCCGTTCCCTTACAGATAAGAAAAGCATTTAATAATCTATGGATTTTTAAGGTCAGTAAGAACGAATTGAAAACGATATTTGATGAAGTGGTAGAACAAAAGAAGGAGGCAGTTGCTGATTTAGCAAAATATGTATATGATAAACCGCACGAATATCTTTTTATTAATACCGATTCTCAAAGATTATTTAAAGGGTTTGATGAGATTTTTATAAGTGACGAGAAAGAAGATTAACACCGAATATTAATTATTCTGTTTATAATGTATAATAATGTTCTTTGGTAAAGGAATTAGCAACATGTTCTCCAAAATAGGCAGAGGCGTTGGTTCTCTGTTTAAAAAAGTGCGAGGTGGTATAGGTTCAGTTCGTAAAGGTTTAGGGGTTGCTTCAACCCTATTGGATAATCCTGTAACACGAGCGTTAGTAGGTAAATACGCACCATCTTTGAGTGGGGCATACGAAACTGGTTTAACTGGATTAGGTAAGGCAAAGGAGTTGGCTGGTCGTGCTGATGATATATCTAAACGAGCAGAAGATTTAGCAGAAACTGGATCACGAGTTAGAGGTATAAGGTCAGTAGGTGATATAAAAGATGTCGCAACAGACACTCTACAGAGGGCAAAGGATATTAAAAGAGTTGCTGAAGGACAACAACCAACTTATTTATCTTTCATCTAATTAAAAATAATTTATGTTACTATTATATAATATGAAGTATAGTATTGCTTTGAATAGTAGAGATAGAGTGAATGGTGGTTTAGCAAACAACTGCGAGTTTCCTTTTGATTTTGGTGTATTTAAGGACGGAGAATATGAGATGACTTTTACTTTTGTGACTGACCCTCATAATTTAGAAGGATTAGGTAAAACCTGTTCTGTTTTTTCTAATACTGGTGGTTCTAATATTTATACTACAACAAATACTACGAATGCTGGAACAACGCAATATATCGGTTCAGTTAAAGAAGTAGGACAATTGGGACATAGTGGGGGAACAGCAGAGAATCAACTGGCGTCAAACACTCACGATAATGGTGGTGTTTATATGAGTTCTAAACCAGCAAACCATACCATTAAGATAAGACTTTTAGATGGAACTGGAACACCCTATAGCGATGGAACAACCTGCCCTGAATGGATTATGATGATGACTTTTACCAAACTTTAGGAATATTTAGGAAAAAAGTATTTAGAAATAAAATATAGTTGTAGTATATAGAATGGAAAATACTATTGAAAACATTTTAACTACTTACTTTCGCCCTTTGGTTACTTACAAGTTAGGTGCTAATCATATGAAAAATCGTTTCCAAGAATGCGGTATGGAATATATACCTGATGAAGAGTTCATAGAATATATGACTATGTTAGGTCATAAAAGAGATAAACACGATAGGTATAAGTTCGTGATGAAGAAGATAAAAAAATAATTTTGTTATATAAAATATAGTGTTACTATATAACAAATGGCTGGGTTTCATACCAAAACATTTTTAAAGCACGATGACTATATGACGCCCTTTTATGCGTGGGATAATATAAAACAATACATACCAAAGGATAAGGTGATATGGGAAGCATTTTATGGAGATGGTAAGAGTGGTAATCATTTACGAGAGTTGGGTTTTAATGTGATCCATGAACCTGTTGATTTTTTTGAGAATGATTTAGGCGAAATCATAGTATCCAATCCGCCATTCAGTAAAGCAAAGTTGATTATGGAGCGACTGCTTATTATAGATAAACCATTTATCCTGATATTACCAAGTAGTAAAATAAACACTTCGTATATGCGAAAATGGAAAGATAAGAACTTACAGATTATCATACCGAGAAAAAGAATCCATTTTGAAAAACATATTGACGGCAAAGTGCCTGATGGTTGGAAAAACGCCTGTAATTTTGACTGCTTCTATTATTGTTATAAGATGGGACTGGAAAAAGATATTACATGGTTAGAATAATTATGTTACTATATTTTATATGCTGTTAAATATAGTGAAATTACGAGGTGATAAGAAAAAATATCAAGCGATATTTAGTAATAAAAAAGTCAAGTTCGGTGCTGAAGGTAGTAAAACATTTTTGGATCATAAAGACGATAAGAAGAAAGAAAATTATTTAGCACGACATAGGGTTCGTGAAAACTGGAATGACCCATATAGTGCTGGTGCTTTATCTCGGTGGATACTTTGGAATAAACCATCTTTGTTAGAAAGTATTAAAGACTATAAAAAAAGATTTGGTCTTTAAAATATACCTGTAATGTATATGAGATTATTAGAGTTATTCTGTGGGACTAAATCCGTTGGGAAAGTGGCGGAACAACAAGGGTATGAGGTAGTCAGTTTAGATTTTGAACCACGATTTAATGCTACGCATACCATAGACATTTTTGATTGGGATTATAAACAATACCCTGTAGGATATTTTAATGTTATATGGGCTTCACCTGATTGTAGGACATGGAGTTTAGCAAGTGGTGGGAAATACAGAACAAAAAAGGATATAATGGGATTAGGTAATAAATATCAAGATGAGGCTACTATGGGGTGTAATATGATCCGTAGGGTAATTGAGATAATTAAATATTTTCAACCTGATAAATGGTATATGGAAAATCCAAGAGCGTTACTACAATACTTTCCAGATTTATGCGATTTTATAAAAGAATATGGAGCATATAGAAATCTCGTCTATTATGGTAATTACGGACATAATTGCCCTAAAGCAACTCATATATGGTCTAATATGCCTTTATGGAAAGATGAGAAAAAACCTGAAATGGCGGAGGATACTTATGTTATGAAATATCATCATCACGATAAAAGAATGAAACGACGATATATTGGTATGTATGGGTCTAAAGCGAATGCTGAATTAAGGTCTGTTATACCTGCGACTTTAATTGAAAAATTATTTGCGTTGGAATAAACAACAAAAATATTTTTGGAAAAAACTTCTTTTAAGTTGTTTTTCTCCTAAATGTTCTTCTAATATTGAATAGCAATCTCCGTTGCTGTCTAATAAATCATTCATGATATATATTATACGATTTT
>Ga0070746_10001173_pt1 | contig 15775 bp, 14 predicted proteins | sample VirMetDEL_Mar_21_FD_77016 | JGI IMG/M metagenome (GOLD analysis project Ga0070746, IMG submission 77016) | Aqueous microbial communities from the Delaware River and Bay under freshwater to marine salinity gradient to study organic matter... | ecosystem: Environmental > Aquatic > Marine >... | reverse complement strand
TCTGTGTGGTCTGAGATGCGTGCGTCAGCGCCAGCGATGTTACAGAAGTCGTCGCGGAAGTAATCTCTCATACCACTGGCAGACAGTTCTTCCAACCCACTACCAAGCAGGTACACCTTCTTACCTTCGCGGTCCACCCACGTGTAACCAGCGCGGCACAAGAGTGAATCACCCCAATGTGCAATGCCCGCGTAACCAGCAGCGTCAGGGAACAGTTCGAGTGGGGGAGCCTGGAAGATATCTCCGGTCCCGACAAACACGTCTGTACCTGATGCATCGAACGAGAACTTCGAGCGCGTCTTAAAGATTGCGTTCTGGTGGTGGATGATAAGCTCTCCTTTGTAATCCTCTACGTTACGAATCTGCTCTTTAGCCAAGGCATTGTCGTAGTAGTCTGCTGGGGCAAACGTGCTCCATGCAAACTGCGTAGTCTCGTATCCCTGCTTAGCACTGCGCACAATACGGTTTGGGAACTCAGACACAGCCAGTGACGCACGGTTGTGTGGGAAAGGTGACTTGTTGTCGTTGAGCTCGTAGTAGTGTGCACCGAACACAGGGTCGTTCAGCAACTGGCCTCCGAAGAAATTATTTACGGTGTTACCTGAACCAAAGTCAGACGAGAACGCACCGAAGTACGTGAGGTCTTGAGCCTCGCGGTAGTCTGACAACTCAAAGGGCAAGTAGGCGTACGTGAAGTAGCTAATCTTACCGAGTTCACAGTTGTCGCGGTCTTCCGCAGCAAAGTCGTACTGCTCGTTGATGGGCTCAATGTCAGGGTCAAGTCCAATGCGGTGTGCAACAAACTCAACAACCTGCGGAGAGATAAACGTGTCACCACCGTTGACTGCTTGGTTGCTGTAGTACGTACCGGCATCATCAGTGTGCACCAAGTCATTGGTAGCCACCAAGTCTTGTGCAGCGTAGTTCTCGTAGTAGTTAGTCTTGTCGCAGTACAACTGGATAAAAGACATCATGTTACCAGGCCCGTTGTAGAACAGACCCATAGAAGCAGACCCAGCCGTTTCAGTCTCAGAGTTCTTCCAAGCACCTGCACCGGCAGTTACAAACGTGTTGCCGTAGAAAGACGAGGTCTTGTCAGCAGGTCCGTTTTGCGTGCTGTAGTCAATACTGCTGCTATTACTATCGCGGTGTGCACAGCCAAAGCTAGATGCAAAGTTTGCACCGTGTCCGTTCTCACCCGAGTGGCGGTTAGTGTAGTCAGCCACAGCATCGTACGCAGACTGTCCAATCCAGATAGGACCAGAGATACCGTGCGCAGTAGCGTTAGACCAGCCAGCGCTGCTACCGGGGAAGTACCCAGGCCAAGCAGCCATCCATCCATTGGCAGCCGTAGGAGAGTTGTCCAATGAGATAGCCAACACTGCTTCGCGCAATTCATTGTTGAATCCGTTGGCGTTAATGTTCTCGGGTAAGTACGCAAAGCCAGAAACGTCAGAGCTCTTCATAATATCCATGCCTGCGTATGTCACAGCAGTCATGTTCTTGTAGACCTCCTTTACGCCCCAGCTGTCAACATCACCAGGACGGTTCTGCAAGATGTACTGGTCGTAGATACGCAACGCGTTAATGTCCTCGTTCTGAGTACCGTACAGAGGGTCGGAAGAGTCAAGGTTAGCGTAACGCTTCCAAGACCATGCAGGCACAAAGCCTTTGACTTTGCGCTCGTTGATGTTAGACTTAGCGTAAAAAATCTTGTATCCTTGAATCTTGTCAGCAACAGCATCAGGGATAATAACGTTATCTGCAAACACAGACAGGTGCTGGTTGGCCCACTCTTTCGTGTAGGAGCCATCAGCGTTACCACCGTTCAAGTCGTCAAAACCTCCTTCGCTAAACAAGGCAGCCTTTTGAATCTGCAAAGGCGTAGGCATCAAGTGGTGGCGCACCTCTTCGTTAGCAAGCACACCTCCTAGCACGCCTTCAATGTAGTCAGATGGGTAAGTCTCGTTAGCGTTAGATACGTGGCCCAAGCTTCCAGAGATGCGGACGTTGTAGGAAACACCGCTAATCCTACCAATGTCCTTAGTCTCGCGTACCTCACTGCAGAAAGAAGACACAGCGCCTGTATTGTAGACACCATCATCACCACCGCCTGGGATGTGGAATGCGCTAGACCACGTACCGTCTTTCATCAAAAATGCAATGTAGAACGCGTACACGTTGTCAGGCATAAAGCCACCGAGCAGTCCAAAGTTATCGTGCGCGTGCATACCAGCCAGCTTAGTCTGTGACTGGCGGAAGTTGGCGTTGTTAGTGCTGCTAGTCCGCTTAGGAATAGCATCCACAAAGTAACCGTTTGTAATGTTCTGTACACGGCTAGTGCTGCCAAGGCCCTGCTGAGTCTGGTCGTAGTGCGAAGCGTGACGTCCCGACTGGTCCAGCGTCCACTTCATGTGCACCTGGTTTGCAATCGTACGACCTTCGGTTTCTGTAATGTTATCAGAAGTCAGGTTCGCCAAGAACAAGCGGTCATCAGAAACCGTAACGGTCTCAGCGCTAGTGTAGTTAGCCCGTGGGATGTAGAGTTCGTCTGTAGCTGGGACGTTAATCTCATCTTCAGCTTGTCCAAGGTATTCCCACTCTTGGTTCTCAGCTACAATGCGGATGCGGTCACAGTAGTGCACGGTCTCAACACCGTTGTAGTTGCGTACACCGTAGACACGCACGTAGTTGTAACGCTGGTCAAGCCCGTAGAACTTCATGCCAATAGCAGTCTTGTAGGTAGCGTTCTCATCAGTAGAGACGTTACCAATACGGAAGGCGCCCATAGCGGGACCGTACTGCGTCAAGTTATTTGTGCCGTCCACTACCTCGTAGGCAAGCATGAACGACCACGTACCACCGAGAATCTCACCGTCTTGCTGTACAGCAGAGAATGAGATAGGGCGTGGCATTGGGAACCTGGCTTCAGGGAACACAAGGTTTGCTTCGTCACCGATAAGCCAAGAGGTGAGGTTCAACCACTTAGGTTTGCTCTCGCCATCAGTCCACGCCACGATAGTTTCACCAGCGGCATTGATGTAACCAACTCCCTGCAGGGGATGGTCGAGGTCCCAGTCAAAGTGTCCGGGAGCTCCGTATGCTCTAAACGTCAGCGTGTTACCACCGCCTAAAGATTCTGAGATAGGGGTAACCTCTACGATAGCTTCTGCACGTGCGTCAGTTGCATCGTTGTAACGACGCTTAAGCGCCATGATGATACGGTCACCAGGCACCTTAAACTTACCAAGTACAGCGTAGTCCTTAAAGCCCGTGCGCTGTCCGCCAAAGTCGTTATCAAAATATGAGATAGGGGCAGTACCCTTCTCGACAGACAAGGCACCTGCCAAGTCATCGAGAATCATATTACGTGCACGACGGTACGTAGAACCGGGCTGGTCTACGTGGGCCGTGTCAGTATTCAATCCTTTCAGTAGTTTCATCGTCCGAGGCGTTGCTGGTTTTCCATACCATCGAAGAAGTCTGCGTGTGCGTTCATGTTAGGAACGAGGCGCACAAACATGTTCTTCATTGATTCCATCTTGTCAATGCTTGGGAACATCATGTCGTTGCCAGCTGCGACGCAGTAGTGTCCCCACTTCTGGTCAGCAACTTGCCAGTTGAATACAGGGTGCACGTAGCCGCCCATCATCATCTGACGAATGATGTACCACTCAAGCGCTTGCTTGACGTAGATGTTATCAGGTACCATAGGGAAACCATCAGCATCGGTTGGGTAAGCAGTGTAGTGCAGCTTGATGTCGCCTTCTTCAAACGATGTGACGATGTAGCCTGCATTAACTAGGTAGTACTCGACGCCCACAGAGCGGTTAACAGTAGTACCGTACTTAGGACTAGGCGATGCCGCGTCTTCGGTAGGGTCTGTCTGGTACACCGCAGTTGTGGTAATAGACGAGGCGTTGTTAGGACTAGCAAGCGTGGTACGGTCCGTGTCGTAGCCAGCAGTGCTTGTGCCCATAACAAGCGCCCGGCCCTGGTACTCTACAGCACGCAGGGCATACAGGTCGCACGGGAACGATGCTCGGAAGTCCTTCACACTTACAGTTTCGGTCTTCTTTTCAAACGCTCCGTGATAACCAATGAAGTCGAGAGCTTCGCCAATCCATTCCACCGCATCCATAGTCCAACTAGAATCGGTAGGCTTAAGGTCACGGAACACCTTACCGATTACTTCTTGAGAGGAGATAAACTTGTAGTTCATTATTCAGAGTAGTTGAGTGCGGCGAATGCATCCTGGCGGAGGCGCTCTACCAATTTCTTTTTCAGTCCTTTCTTGCCGCCCGTTGGGTCGAAACGGTAGGCAGATTTATTTTTAACTAGCGCTTTGCACTTATCCCATGCCCAGCGATAGTATGTAGTGTCGGTCCAGTAAACAAAGCCCTCCTTCTTTCCCTGCTCTTCCCACATCTTCTTGGTTTCATTCCAATCGATGGTGCGTGCATTTGGGCTGCGTTGAATCTTCTTAATCCTTAACGTACCAAGGCGCTGACCCATATTAAAGGTCGCGCCGTCTAGAAGTTCCTCAGCCAAGAGGCCATTAAAGCTCTCAAGTACAGAGCGGTAGTAAGCGTAAGTTACGTCTGTGCCGGGGTTAGCTTTCTTAAACGCCCGGTACATGTCCTTAGCTCCGTACCGTTCCTCACTTGATTTCGACTTGCTCATTCTGTTCTGGTCTGTAACGTGCGAGCTCGTTCTTAAAGATAGCTTCAGAAACTCGCTGCACCATGTCCATAGTGATTGGGTAGTCTGCGTCCGGAGACAAGCAGGTTACACCACCACCGCCAGCAACGCCACCTGTCACAGGCGCTTCAACAATCATCTTGACCTCAATGCACATTGCGCTAGAGTTGGCCAAGTACAGATGTCCGTTCTTGTAAAAGTACTTAGGCTGCTTGCCGGTAAACTTGCCAGTCAGTGCGTAAGGCACTTGCGCCTCTGTTACGTACTGGAAAGACTCGTTACCATCTGGCGTCCCCACATACAAGAAGCCGCTCTTACCCTTTGTGTTAACTGGTGCAGGGACAAGCTTCTTGGTCCGTAGCATCTGGCAGGGAAGTGCGATACCGCACGCCTCGACAGATGATACCCACTCCATCTCATAGTCTAAGTTCTGAACGTTCTTATCTGGAACATTGAAGTTACGTTCGCTGTCTCGTCGAAGGAAGAGTGCACGATAGTACTCTACCATAAACTTCAAGCGCTCGATGAGCACCTGGTTCGTTGGGTCGTCTGCTTGCTCTGCAAGGTTGTAGACGATTTGATTCAGGCTAGCCATTAGTTCACACCTTTTGCTTTCTCGTACGAGCGGCCACCAAAGTAGGCGGTGAGCACAATCATTGAGACAGTTTTGATAAGGTCAGTCCATTTCTCCGGCATATCGAACCCGTCTAAAGCGGCGTCGAATGCGGCAAAGCCTACAATGGATGCAACCAATGCTGCTGCTGTCAAAGGACGGATGTTGTTGGGCAACCAGTAATTGGTTTTGGTATCGGCTTCCCATCGACGTGTAACGCCCTCTTCCATAGCAATTCTTTCTTGCAGCAAGAGCTTTTCAAACTCCAGCTTCTGCTCGGCAGGGATGCCCTCATCGCCGCGAATAGCATCCGCAACAGCGTCAAGCACACCACCACCAACGGGAACAATATCACCCGCGACATCCAGGATGTTTGGTGCATTCTGGTTTAGCCACTGACCAACCTTTGTATCAGCGAACTTTTTCCTTTCCTTCTTTCCGTCACTCATGACTTCACTGTAAAGTTAAATAATGTCAGTGCCCACTTACGGTCACTGCGGTCTGTATAAAAATCAAACGCAGTCAAGCGGCCCAATCGTACCTTGATTTGGTACTTGTCCGCTTGCTTTTGTGTGTTATTCCAACTAGAATAGAATTTCATAATAAACAAATATAGGGATTACTGCACCAAAAACCTAGTGGCCAGCTCAACAATTAACATAGCGCCCGCTGCAAACCACCCCATCCATCTATCGTTGCTTTTGGTGGAGTGGTCCATAGAAGTCTCAATTACAGCGATACGCTCGCTGAACTCATCAAGCTTTTCCTCGATGCTGTGGAGCTGCTTGCCGACCCGTTTAGTCTGGTCAGACAAGACAGCAATATCCACCTGCATTTGTACGTCGTTAGAGTTGCCCATCAGTATTCGATTTGAATAGTGTAGTTAATAGACATGTAGCGCGTAGAGCTAGCCTGCTGCAAACAACGAGATACAAGGCAAAGCACGTCGCCGTCGTTCAGCGTTGCATTGGTAATGGTAATCTCAGCTTCCTCCTCGCCAGTAGTGTTACCGCCGTTGATTGTTCCTGTGAACTCGTCAACCAACACAGCAACGCCACCATCAGGCCAGCGGTAGACTGCAAAGTTAATCGTGTCGCCCAAGTACTCAGAGGCTGAGCTAGACAGAGCTGTGTTAGAACCAACTGCAAATCCAACCTTACACTTAATAGTTGCACCTGTAATATCTTCTGGAATGATGTGCCCACCCTTGGTACGCTGAGGAGTACGAGTCAAACTGCTAGGAACAGTGCTGCTCGTAGAGTTCCAAAGACCGTAGTTAGGGTAAGAAGTACCCGTAGAGAAACGGTACAAGGTATCGTTAGATGTAGACAGCTGGTAGATACCTTGGTTCCAGAAAGTCATGTTCTTCTTAGGAGACTCCCAAGTAAGAGTACCAGAGCCGTCAGTTGTAATCACTTGGTCTGCACTACCATCGGCCGCTGGGAATGTGTACGCCAAAGACCCTGTGCTAGCGCCAACCTCAAGAGTCTTGAAACGGTGCTGGGTAAACCAGTTACCAGATGCAGCAACGCTAACGTGCGTTCCTGTTTGCAAGATGTTAGCCAGCGTTACCGTAGTGCTAGTAGAAGCACCAGATGCTGTTACCTCAGCAAGTGTAGGCACAGGAGCACTACCGTTACTCCAAGTGCTAGTAATCTGGTTGTAGATAAGAACCTGGTTAGTAGAAGGGCTACTCAGGTTAACGTTCCCAATGTCACCAACATCTGCAACAGTAGCATCACCCCAGCTAACAACCCCAGAACCGTTTGTAGTAAGCATTTGACCAGAGGTTCCATCTGTACCAGGAAGAGTAAAGGCGTCAGAAATCTTAACCCTACCAGAGTCAAGCTCAAGAGTATTTTGAAGAGTTCCGTTGTCTTTAGTCTTCCAAGCAATGCTAGCATCTGTACTTCCAGCAGTATTGTCTTCTACTCTAATTTCTTGAGATGCATAAAGCTCAAGACCTGATGTAGAGGTTAGACCATACCACTCGGAGTCTCCAAGCGAATCGCCAGCAGTGGTAGTAGCAAACTTGATAACACGGTCTTTAGTCCAGCTTGCATCAGAGTCAGAAGTAACAGTCTCAAAAGCATATCCGGCACTAGTCAGGTTAACAGAAACCTTACCGTCGTTAACAAAGAGGTCGCTCTCTAGACGAAAGTGGCCATCAGCACCAAAACCTCCAACGTCAGTCATGACGCCGTTCTTCATTACATGGAAGTTAATCTCACCTTCCTCGTCCCCAGCACTTACGTCGTGGGCAACAGCAACAATCTTAGCAAACTCGGTAAACGTGCTAGCGTCGTTATCCATCTTCCAGCTAATGTTACCAATAGTATCATCATCGGCTGGGCTAGAGGTGTCCCTCCAAACGTTAATAGCAGGCCAATCCGAGTTGCTAGAGTCACGAGAGATAGCCGTAATGGTGCTGCCGTTTGTAGGAGTCTCTGCCTGCAAGTAGCCGACCTTAACATTGCTGCTAGTAGCCGTGTCACCTTCAGTCAAGACTTCTTCAAGAGTGGGCGTACCACCACCACCGGCGGCAGGTACCCAGTTACTACCGTCGTACTGGAGTACGTCGTTGGTAGTAGGAGCAGTTGTAGTCAGGTCGACATCACCCAACTCGCCAAGGTCAAGCTCTGCAATAGACCCAGTGTGGCTAGTAGTAAACTTAAGAACCTCAGTAGTTCCAGATGCTACGGTTGCAGATGCAGGGATAGTAAGCGTAGTGTCAACCCACTCAGAGCCATCGTAACGCAGAAGATTACCGCTAGAAGCACCTGAAACGTTGACGTTAGACAAAGAGCCAATAGCTTCGTTGCTAACGTTTTCCAAGTACTCGGCCTCGTCAAATGCGGGGTCTACGGTTACTTGGATAATACCAGTTGTGGCATCAGACGATACTACCCGTGCAACCCGCTGCTGGTACAAACCAGAAGTAGGGGCTACGTTGGTCAACTCGCCAGATGTGTTAGAAACGTACAGGATGTCGTCAGTAGAATAGCCTGACGTGTCAAGCCCACCAATAAGACCGTCTGTCATTACAATCAAACGGCTAGAAGCATCCTGTGCTTCATACGCGATACCAACACAACGGCTGCTGTTGTTAGTAGCACCCACGCCCATTTCGTAAATACCACCACCATTGCCAGAACCCGTGCGCTTTACAGGGGTGCCTTTGGTGATAGAGCCTGTTTGCCGGACAGCGTGGAATCCAGCATGAGGTCCGTCTGCTACCCAGTTACCGTTTACTGCATCGTAGCGCAAGTACGCTCCGTCAACAGCAGTGGTAGACAGCGGAGACAGCTCGATGTCTGTAATGTCACCGAGTGTAAGAGAAGAGAACGGGTTGGCCCACTGTACGGTACCAGCCGCGTTACTTCTCAAGAAATAGTTAGCGACAGCGGAGTCCGCAAGGGGGAGCTGGTAATTTCCCCCTATGCGAATTCCTGAAGGTCGTACTTCAAACAACAGGTCGCCGTCAGAATCCTGCACAGCTAACACAGCATCTGCTGCACTGTTCGTGTCGGAAAGGGTCAAGAGACGATTAGTAGCACCGTCCACCAAGAGAGGAATAGATGCACCTCCCCCGGCAATGCTGAGCTGACCTACAATGTCAGAGTTAGCAAGTGAAGAAAGACCTTGGCGTGAAGTAAACTTACCCATTGTTTGAGATAATAATCAAATTAAATTAGCCGATTCGACGAACCAACTTCTTAACAGTGTAACCACCGCCGTCAGTAACGCTGACAACGCAGTTGACACCACTCATAGCAGCAGAGAACTCAGGCTCAGTAGCCTCAGAACCAATCTTGTTGGTAGAGTAGTCTGTGAGCTCAACGTCAGTACCGTCCGTGACGACCATCAAAGTACCAGTACGGATAGAAGTACCGTTGCCGATAGAGTAGTCAACGTGGAAAGCACCACCAGAAGGAGCAGCCTGCGAGTACACAGAGGTAGCAGCATCAGAAGCAACCGTTGTGTTAGCCTGCTCTTCGTCAAAGGCAGAGGTGAAGTTCACCCAGTTCGTGCCGTTGTACTTAGCTTGCTGACCAGAAGTAGCGCCAGACACTGCAACGTCAGACAGGTCGTCCCATACCGCAGCAGCGATTTGGTTGTCAACCTCCGTATCGAAGTCAGTGATGTCATCTGCAACGTGCGTGTGGCCAGTCTCTTCGATACCAAGCTCAGCGAGAGTTTGGTTAATCCAAGCAGAACCGTTCCACTGCAACAACTCTCCAGAGGCGATAGACGTGATGGTCACATCGTTCAACCCGTCGAGCGTCGTAGCGCCAATCAGGTTGTTGACTTCAGTATCGAAATCGCTGATGTCGTCGTGGTCCAAAGTCTGTGGAGCCAAGCCAGTACCAGTAGAAACCAACACCTGACCAGTAGTACCAACGCTAGAAACGTCAGTCAAGTCAGTAATGCTGGCAGCAGCAATCTGCGTGTCTGCAATAGCTGCAACCTCAGTGTCGAAGTCAGAGATATCGTCATGGTCGAGCGTCACAAACGTAGCGCTAGTACCGTTCGTCTGGAGAACCTGACCGCTAGTACCAATGTTGGTAACGTTGTTCAAGTCCTGAATGTCAGCAGCAGCAATCTGGTTATCGACTTCAGTGTCGAAATCCGTAATGTCAGCAGCGACGTGAGTGTGCCCGGGAGTGCTGTAGTCCGTGATGTTCACGTAAGCAGAGCCAGTCCAGCGGTGCACGCTGTTGTCAGACAAATCGACGTACAGCTTACCAGTCTCACCCGTACCTGGGAAAGAAGCCTCGTTAGCGTACTCCAACACGTCGTCCACGTAGCTAGGCAGCTGTGCAGAAGGAACCAACCCGCTACCGTCGAGTGACGCGTAACCGTTAGCCTGACCCTTCTCAGAAGTCACCTGATACGTACCGAGGTCAGTAATCTGAGACTCAGTAATAGACAATGCACCCTCGTGCTGCGTAACTGCAGACTCGGCAATGTCACCGTCCTGGATGGTAGAATCCACCCATGCAGACCCAGAGTAACGCAAGAAGTCACCAGTGGCCGCACTGGTAATCGTCACGTCGCCGAGGTCGTCCAAATTTTGGGCACCCATGATGGTGTCCACATCAACATTCACCCAAGCACTACCGTTGTATTGCAACAGGTCACCGTTAGAGCCAGACGTAATAGTCACGTCGCTCAGGTCACCAATGCTCTCACCGGTAATGTTCGAGATGAAGTTGCTGTCGTTCGTCAGGTCGGAGATGTTTCCGCCGTTCAGAATGACAGTTGCAAAGCTAAGCGTACCAGACCCGTTAGTGACAATTGCTTGGTTAGCAGAACCGTCAGTGGTTGGGTAAGTAAGCGAAGCTGCAATCAGAGCGTCAACGGTCAAGTCCGCAGAGACAGTGCTGTCCTGCAGGCTGATAAACCCTTTCCGCATAATCAACTCGTTAGCCATTTCGCTAGTTTTAATTGTTTATGATTATCAAAGCTGTGTCACTGTAGCCTTGAACGTATATCCATTTCCATTAGTAACGCGTACCACCACGTTGCCGCCTGACAGGTGTGCTGTCAATTCAGGCTCGTCAACGTCAGTGCCGATAGCGTTAGTAGTGTTATCGGTAAACTCAATCTCTGTACCGTCAGTCACAATCATGAACTGGCCAGTACGTGCCCCCACGCCAAAGTCGTGGAGAGTGTAGGTGTACACCGCACCAACAAAGTCGGTAGCGCTGAACGTGTCGATGTCGAAAGCAAAGTCAGTAGTAATCAATACCTCTGACTCTGGGTTGTACAACACCCACTCGTTACTATCACCGTCGTAGATAAGGTAGTCGCCATCTTCGGCGCCTGTCGCATCTACGTTCAGAATGTTGTTGAGGTCCGTAATATCGGTACCACCAACTTGAACCCAGTTGCTCGCATCTGTCCATTCGGCATCAGATACGTTAGGTCCATCAAACAGGTAAGGAACAGTACCCACATACACCACGGCCTTAAGGACACGGTGGTTGTCAAGCACTGTGTCGGCAAGACCCAGAGCATCACGCTCCGCAATCGTGTCGACAAAGTAAATACCCTGTACGTCATTGTCAACAGCAGATACCGTGATGTAGTTGCTGTTGTTCTGCGTTATACTATCTGGAAACTTAAGTGCCATTACGAGACAGTGATTACAGAACCAGCAGCAAAGGCGTTGTTCACCTTAGAGCGAAGCACCTCCATGCGTACGGTTCGTCCATGTTGATTGACCAAGTCGAACTCCCCCATGTGGATTACAGCAGTGGTCTTGTCTGCCTTGTCTCCAGCGTAGAGGTTGATAGAGCCGTTCATCACAACATTGCTAATCTCAGCTGCTGCGGGAAAGACCCAGTAGATGTAATCGTGGTTGCCGCTGGCAGTAAAGCCGAGCTGCGAGTCTGAGCTAAACAAAGCTGACTCAATAGAGTTACCGCCTGACAGACGGCCGCTCATCATAGTAGCCCCTTCGCCTGTGCTGATAGAGTCCGGGGTAAGCTGAGTAGCGTAGTCCACAATCCAGTAACGGTACCGTACGGTAGAAGACGCGGACCGCGAGCTAATCGCACTTCCGTTTGTATCTGAAAAGCCTGAGACTGTAATCTGTGCAGCGCCTGTGCGTTGGACAGCCCCCGTTCCCTCATTCGTGTCTGTAACCAGTAGAGTTCCGCTAAGTGCTGGGATGGTGTAAGGACCGTCAATCGGGAAAGCAGTACCACTGCTGCCAGCAATGTACGTATCCGTTGTAGCGTATGTACCGTTGTCTGCGATATCGATATTGAAATCATTTGTAAACGCCAGTACATACGACGAGTCGTTGTAAGATTCTCCATGTTCAAATGTACCTGTGGTCCAGTCCGACAAGCTCATCACAGGCGGCTGGTATGACTCCATCATGAAGCGGAAGATAGACTCGAAGTCTGTCCCCTGCGTAATAACCATGCCTGGAGTGTAGTTACCTGCAGCGTCAGTGACGTTGATGTCAGCATCAATAGTGTCGTCGCCTGTACCTGTCAGGTCTGCGGGAACCCACTCGGTGCCATTCCACTGCAATACCTGCCCAGTAGTTGCGCCGTCAGGCAGCAAGTTACTAGGGCTGATAATGTCAGCGATAGTAGTAGTAACCCACTGAGTACCGTTGTACGCGATATAATCGCCGGCTACCGGTGGGTTAGTAGTAAAGTCAACGTCGTTATGGTCGCCCAGTCCGTGTGCAAACGGAGGGACAACCAAGTTGTGGTTGAGCTCTACAAGGTGTTGAGTGGTGTTCTGAGTAACCTCGAGGTTGATTGCAGTACCAGAAGTGGCCGTTACTTCTACGGTGTGCTGCGTAACCTGGTTTGTTACTTGAACGGTCGAGTTAGCCATTAGTACTTCAGGCGCTTAACTTGGAACTTGCCGTAAAGCAAGGTGACCTCGGGAATGCCTGTCAGTTCAATGACGTACCGTCCGTTGCGGAACGCTAGCCCATCTACTTGTGTAGCAGAGAGCTGGATGTTAAACGCACCGTCTGTGCCATCTGTAGTAAAGGTTCCTGGGAATGAGTCTGCAGTTTCGTCAAACACATTGTCAGTTACCTTCATGGTAATCGTGGCACCGGAGATATCGATGACAGCGTCGTTCTGGTCTTTGTAAACAAGCGCCAGAGAGAGCCCTGCCCCGGTCTCCGTTTGAATATCATACTTAGCTGCGGCCATAGCTATTATTGTTAATTCGTTAGAGAGTGCGGTCTAATGTCCAAATATAAGACAAAAACCCCACCCATCCTAAGATGAGCAGGGGAATTTGTTAGAGGGAGACCGACTGGTTGTAGTCGTAGAGTCCTGCTTTCTTAGCTGATGCGCTAAGCTTAAGCATGTATCCGGACTCTTTTAGGTCAAAGAAGATGACCGCATCAGCAGAGGTAGTAACGTCTGCGTCCGTAATCTGGGTCTTAGTCTTCCAATTTAGCATGACCCACAGAGTTCTTCGGTTCCTGTGAGGAAGTCCGTGAGTTTCGTAATCATCGTGTTGATGGCAGCAATGTCGCCAGCAGCTGTGATGTTACGTGATTTGTACTCAATCAAGTCCAAGTAGGCACGGGCCTTAATGTACTTCTGCGCCTTCATCTCATCAATGTCACACTCACACTGGCAATCAATCACGTTCTGCGCGAGCGTGTCAATATCCTCCAGGATGGTGGGAATGTACAAGAAGGGACGCAAGGTGTCCGTGCTGTCATTGTTGTACTGGATGCAGTACAGGCCCTCCGTCAAGCTGACGGTAAGTGCAGGGAATCCAGCAGCGAGAGATGTCTCAGTCAGAACAAACGCTTCGTTTGCCGTTGTAGAGAATGCGACGCCAGCTGTGGTCCAAGCTGCAGTGTCAGCACCAGCCTCATCAATAGTGAGCGTAGTGCCGTCAGGGCAGTCGATTGTGTACAGGTCATCAGCTTGTGCGAAGTCAGAAGACACGCGAGCAAGCTTAAGGCCAGACAACGTAATGTCGTCGGCAGCAGTAGTTCCAGTGATGGAGAAGTGTAGATAACCCATAGTATTAAGAAAAAGAAAAGGGAGGAAGCGCGCTAGGCACAACCTCCCTTCTCAAGTTAGTTAGCTGTCGATTAGACGATAGCCTGACCGTCAGCGATGATGATAGTCACCTGCTCGACGTCCTGGTAAGAAGCACCAGTGTTCTTGTCGAACTTCACGTCAGACACAATCTGCTTGGTCAACACGTCGTAGTCCACGCCTGACTGGAGACCGAGGTCAGCAATCTGGTTAGGCTCAACAACGGGGAAGCCAACGCGGTTCGTGCGTCCAGCCTTCGTAGTCTTAGAAGCAACGAACTCACCAGCCTTAGCAGCGGGGAGACCCGTAGACAACACAGCAGCAGTAGTGTTCACGATAACAGCGTCTTCGTTAGAAGCAACCTTAGCAATCACGTCGCCGGGGCAAGTGATAGTCACGACACCAGCAGCTTCAGCAGCAGCGTAAGCCTTACCGTCACCAGCTTCCAACTCAGCTCCGTTAATGGCAGTAGCCAAAGCAGCAGCGGTAGCGCCACGGAAAGACTTGCGAGGGAACTGACGACGACCAGCAGTCACGTCGATGAGAGTCACGAAGAGCTCTTCACCAGCAGCAACACCAGTAGTGTCAACAGTGAACTCAGCAGCAGTAGCAGCAGCGAAAGCGTCGAGGGTGTAACCAGAAGCAGTTGCGAGTGCAGCAGCGTCGGCTTCAGAACCGCCCAATCCGTAGAGAGTAACCTCTGCAGCAGAGATAGTGCGGCCAGCAGCGTTCTTGGCTGCAGACATGTCGCCTGAAGCGGCAACAATGAGGAGGGTATCTTTGGTGTTAGCCATAAGAAAAAGTGTTTAAGAATTATTCAGATTTGAGTTGCTCAGCACTGTTTGTCTGATAGCGCGGAGACTCAATCGCTTCAAGGACATTCTTGACCGCGATATCGACAATCTCCTGATGGGTATGCTCAGCCAGCTCAGAATCTTGACTCAAAGATAGGTCAATCGTTCTAGGTTTCCTAATGTAATCTAGCTTAATTCCTTTTAATATAAAACTTTTGCCATCTTGGTACACCTTAATTTCGTCCTCAGAGATAGTTGCGAGGGGTGAATCGATGTTAGATTTTGCAAAAGGATTGCGGTTCATGAAGTGAACTTCGGCGTTATCGACGATACGGATTGGGGTCTCCATAGTCTCGTCTGCCGTGGTCACATCACTGCAACGGCTAAAGTGTACATCAGCGCGTGCGTTAACAAGGAACAGATAGTCAAGAGGCAAGTCTGTCTGAATCCACTGTGCTCCGTTCTCAGGTGCCCAGAAGTCTTCGAAGTCCTGTACCACAATGGCACGGATATCGTCAAGGCGTTTCTGGCTACCTTCAAAGCCGTCACGACGTGGGTCGGACTTTACGTTCGTGCGTTCTTTAATGAAACGGTCCTGTGCACGGTTTAGGAAGAAGTCAATCTCCTGCGTGAGGAACGTGTCGTAGGCGTTAGCGTTCATACGCTGCAGCCCTTGGTTAAACGCGATGTGCATTTCTTGTACTGTCATAGCAACAAATATAGTGAAAATGGGGGAGACTACCAAAAGCCTCCCCCTTTCTCAATTAGGACAATCCTGGGATTGTTACAGTCTCAAAGTCATTAGAAACCATGCTGTTAAGCTGGAGCCTAGTGTAGTTAGTCTCGTTCGGCGCGGCTTGGTTACGAACCATATTTGCGTATGAGTCGTTAGTACCGTCGCCCATCAACCAAACTTGGCAAGACGCGTAGCCTGCAAAGAGGTCGCCTCGGAACTGCGAGTAGGTGTACTGGTACTCGCAACGTCTGTAAGGCTCGCCGTCTTTGTAATCTGCTAACCACTGCGTTGGGTCTGTAATCATCATCTGAATCTCAGTGTTGTCAGGCATAGCATCATCCACAAGAAGCGTAGTGCTTACAACTGAAGCCACCTTACCGTGGAAGTT
>Ga0070746_10001169_pt1 | contig 15805 bp, 22 predicted proteins | sample VirMetDEL_Mar_21_FD_77016 | JGI IMG/M metagenome (GOLD analysis project Ga0070746, IMG submission 77016) | Aqueous microbial communities from the Delaware River and Bay under freshwater to marine salinity gradient to study organic matter... | ecosystem: Environmental > Aquatic > Marine >... | reverse complement strand
TTCGCTTATTTGTGGGTTATCATTACCGTAAGCGTCTTTTATTCTTGCCATGTCTCCACAGTCGCTTAACTGTATTTCGTATCCTCCACAGTTAGAAACTGTATAATGTCCATGTGTTATAAAATCTTCCATCTTTTTTTGTTTTAAATATTAGACAATAATTCACCATTTGAAGCAATGTTTAGAGCTTCAAGGATTATGGTTGTAGATTCTTGTTTGTTGTATCCCTCTTTTTCTAATTTAATCTTAAGGAAACTTTCTTTTTGTTGTATTGTTCCCTTTGGCGCATTGAATACGTTGACACACTTCTTAACTGTATCTGAATAGTTATCTTTTGTCAACGGCTCTCCCATTTGTTCTAAACGGGATTTATAATACTCAGCTTTCTGAGTTAACCCATTGTCCAACGATTGTTGGTATCTTAATCTAAAATAATCTGCTTTTGGCATTCTTTCTTTTTTCATGATTGTTTGTTTTTTTCGATTTCCATATCTAACTGTAACAATTCCCAAACTACATCTTTCTTTAGTTCAAAGTTGTTGTAGTCTGCGAAGTGCATTTCTACTATTGGGCTAACGTTGTCGCTCCATACGTCAACCTGCCACCATGTACTTTCACAGCTATCTTCATTAAACTCTGCTGTAAAGTTTTTCCCTATGTACTTATAGTATCCTGAGCATCCGTTTTTCTTTACTTTAGCTCCGAACTCTATAACTTGTTTAGCTACTGTTTTAATTGCCATCTTTGTTTAGTTTATAGTTAGTATAAAAGTTATAATAGTCACCGCCAGGAATAGCAGTGATAAAGTAAATTCATTTTTGTTTTCCATTTTTTTCGGGGTTTTAAAATTCAAACGTTTTGTAAATTCCAGTGTCAAAAGGTAGCCATATATAAAAAGTTTTTTTGTCTTTTATTGTTATGGCAAAAACTGTTCTTTGCTTTTCTTTTTTTGTTATGCCTGTGTGCATAAATATGTTTACTTTTTTCATTTTAGATTAGATTTAGTTCGTGCAACGTCGCACATTTATTAATAGATCCTCCATATAGAATCGAACTATATTAAACCATACCAATGGGGAGGATAAAAACAAAGCTTTTTTATTTATCACCGCTTGCAAGCTTTGCTAATAACAATACGGCTGCAATTTTAGATTATTGCTAACTATCAATTATTCGAGGTCGCACATTTAGTATACCTCTTTACACTATATAAGAATATATAGCATACATCTAAGAATTTATTTATCTATACTTTGGGATTGCGCCCAACTGTTTTTTTTCAACTTTGGTTAACTGAATACCAATTAACACTATTCGCGCGGTATCTCGCGCCCTTTGTCACCCAATTATCAAAGGTATTACCGAAAAAACGGCTGTTAAGGTGGTTTTGATATGTGCAAAAATATGTCTTCATACAATTGGTTATTATTATGAATACTTATTCAAGGTCGCACATTTCAATATCAAGATGTCAAAGAAAGTTCAAAACCGTTCCACAGTGTTAACACGTCAATTTAACACTAACCAATTAAGGTCTAATTATACCGCTATAAGCGAAACGTTTTACAATGAACTAAATATAGTTTTTAGTTTAAAAGCCCATACACCACGGCAAGGTAACTATATAAGTATGGGGACGCGTTTTTAAAAGGTACGCGCAAACCTTACAAATTATCCTAGTTTATTGTTCAGTTCTTCGAACTCTTTTTTAGTAAAGGTTTTAATTTTTCTTTGTGTGGCTCTAATACAAATAGCAACGTTATTTTTAAACCTGGTTCTTCCTTTTTTAGTCCATTGCAACTTGCATTTGTGTTGCAACTGTTTTAATGCTAGTCCCGTGTTCATTATTAACTCTGTTTCGTTGTCTTCGTTGATGTTTTCAACTCTTAACAAAATTGGACTTGAGAAATTAAATAGTTTCGCGTTTGCGTCTTTAAAGTCAGAAACAACTTCGTAGAAATTTCCAATTAATGTTTCAACACTACCACCTTTTAAAAGTTCGTAGCTTAATTCGTTTTCCTCCTGGTAAAAAGTTACTTTTTTCATCTTTATAATAATTAGCGTGGACTGTTCAATGGGCAACAATACCAAAACCCTTTTTACAAATGTACGGACAAAGAAGGTTAAAAAAATACAAAAACCGATAAATTGCATTAATGTACTGACGAAATGTAAAAAATAATCTATAAACGGTAAAAAGATCTTTTTTTGTGTTTGTTGGTGTGGTGTGTGTGGTGGTTATGCAAGCAATTTAAACACGTACAAAACAGAAATAAAAACTTGCTAGTCCTTTACTTTGGACTTTCCCCGCGAAGGTGCGAAGGGTTAACAGTTCCCTCTAACGTTCGTTAGGGTTAACGTAAGTAATTGATAAACAAAGGACAAACAAAACACGTTAAAACAAAATTTGTTATAACAAACGATCTTCAAAGCTGATAACACACCCACCCCCCTGGAGATTTTGCGATTCCCCTGGCGACTACGATCCCCGGCTCACCCCCCATAACCCCATCCCCTCAAACCCACAGAACACTTTTAAGAAGCGTTACCCCCGTCTGTGGTATGGTTACCTCAAAAAAAATTTTGAATGTCTTATATGGGCTAATACTGCAACATTTTACTTAACCGTAACGTATTACGGTTTACCTAAAGCTGTGGATTGGTGAATAAGTGGTGTTTGTTTTTTCGGGTTAATGTTGTTATCTTGGATATTGAATTACGTCTTGGTTGTGCAAACCAGTAACTCAATCTTCGGGTTTAGACGATAAAAACTATGTAAAATGGCATATAAGACTTATGAGGAAAGGAGATTAAAGTATGATCCTTTGTATATTGATTGGTTGGATAAATTTGTAAAGCTGAGGAAGTTGAGGGGTATTAGCAGGAAGTATGTGGCTAAGGAGTTAGGGTTGGGTTACAGGACTTATTATGCCAAGGAGGTTTGTATTTCTAGTTTTAAGATGTATGAGTTGGTTAAGGCTTTTGATGTTATAGGGTTTAGGTTTGATATTGTGGTAGATGATGTGTTTAGTCATACTAAGAGGGGTAAGAGGGTTGACTATTAGTAAATGTGTAACATTGAGTATATTTAGATATGAAAACAAAGATAGAGGTAAGACTGGTAAAAACCTTCGATTTGGAGGCTGATACTGTAGAAGAAGCTAAGGACAAGTTGTATGATATGTTTTTATCGGAAGATTTGGAGTTAGATGTAATGGAGGATTATGAGGACATTAAGATAAGTGTGCAGCGATGGGTGTAAAGAGATTTCAGGATTGTAATAGGCTTGTTAAGATTTGGAGATTCAGGCATTACATTCCTATTCCGTTTAAGTGGTTTTGGTTTCAGTATGTTAGGTCGTTTGTTGTTGTTGGGGGAAAGACTTCAGAAGTTTGTAGGGTGAAGGGTAGTATCCTGTGGAAGCTATTGATTGGAATAGCACAGGCAAAGATGTATTGGTACTGGACTCAGGAGGAGGTGAAGAGATTTAATTAATCTTCTGTTCCTCGTTGTTTGGGAGCAAGGCACTTTCGTGTTCTTCGCTGTACCCTGGTACGTGTCCTAGTTCAAGGTCTAGACAGTCATATTCTTCTAGATACCCGTTGTTATTGTCTTTAAAGATTTCGTAGTTACACAGATGATTTTCCATGTGCTTAAATATAATAATTTCTTCAGAAATGGGGGTTTTAATTTTTTGTATATTCTATAGAGTTTGGTTATTATGGTTATCAGTGAAAAGAAGTATTTAGTCCAGCAGTTGAGGGAGTATCCTAGAGAGATTGTGAACATAGGTGTGGTTGATGACCAAGGGGATTATTATACTGATCTAGGTTTATTGAGGGAAGGCTTTAGGTCACACATTTTTAGTTATCATTATTGGAGTGAAGAAGATTATCAGTTTTATTTAAAATTTATCCAAAAGTGAGAAAGTTGTTTTATATAGTTTTGTGAAAAAAAATAAAAGCAATTGTTTCTACCAAGAATATTTAAAATTAAATTTGAAAAGATCAGGGTAAAGTTTGTTTTACTCATTGACAAGATTTTTGTCAAAGTAGGTTATATTGTAAATTATTTTAGTGTATTGTATCTGTGTACCAAGTGTGTTAGTATGAGTAATATTTTTATAGAGTTGTTTAAGTTGGCTATGCCTCCAGTTGAGAAGAAAGTTAGGGGTGAGGTTTTGAAGAAAGTGAAAAAGTATAGAAAGGACAATCCCTTCGTGCCAAAAGATTACACAGCTCTGAAGATGGAGTACAAGTACCAATCGAAAGTAGATTTAATACCTGGAAGTCTTTACAAGGTTGTGTGTGATACTTATGTAGAGAGAGTTAGGCATTCTGTTTATCGTGTTCAAGACTTCTCCGAGGGGGTGTTAGGTTGCTTTAAGTATGTGGAGAAAGATTTGGATAATGATTATCCTTATGTGTTTAAGGGATTGGGTGGTGAAATACATTTGAGTGAGGGTGATTTGTTTTGTATAGGTGTTGCTAATGAATCGGATCTTGAGGATTTCAACCACAGGATGAATATTTTTAATGGAATAAATTCTAGGTTAAAAGAAATTAGGAAAGAGCAAATTAAGTTAACAAAATATTTAGATCATGTCAGAGAAGAGTACTATAAGACATTTGAATGATAATGGAGATCGTGTTGTTTGGAAAACCAGAAAGGGGGGTATCTTTTATTTAGAAGATATGAACAGCGCACACTTAATAAAAATATACAAATCTCATCTAAAAAGGAACTACACTATGTCAGTAGTTGATTATGTTTGGGAGGAGATATTATTTAGGGGATTAGATTCGGAGTTTGATTTAGATAGTTAGTGATAAATAATTTTGTTCAACAATTAAAAAGTAATAACTTGTTAGGGAAAATAATAGACCAGGAGAAGTTTTTAGAGGAGCATAGGCATAGAGTGTTGAATAATGATCCTAAGATATCATATCCTTATTTGAAGAGATTAGAGGAGTATTGTTTTAATAAGGGTTTAAAATTATGCAATCAGTGTTACAGAACATATCATGAAGAGAAAAATTGTACCGAGTGTAGTCAAGCAGCTCAATAAGAATTTCCCTGAAATATTTTTAGAAGATTTAAGATCAGATGAAGAGTTTCTTTATTTGTGTTGGCTGAATGAATTGTGTAACGCTGGGTATGTGAGTAACGCATGGTATGAGAGTGAGACTTTTGAATTGTATAGTGGATATGACAAGATGTACGAGGAGGTCAAGAAGACCAAGACAAACATCAAGACAGAGACTTTAGTTCGTAGGACTGTCTATACCCCAGATTTTAAGGTTGAGTGGATGCCAGAGGCTTTGGATATTTTTTATTGTGATGTTGTCTCCCCCAAGAAGATTACTCATAATGTGAAGCCTATGTATCATGTAGGAGATAAGTTCATGACTTATGTGGAGGTGAAGGCAGACCATAATCAGAATAATAGCACCAGTTATTCTCAAGTAAAGATGAATTGGTTATTTGCTACTCAGGGTGTGTATATTAACCTTGTGAAAGTTCCTGAGTTGTTTAAGAAGGTTTTTTGTCCAGATGAGTTTTTCTATACTGAGAAAACTAGAAGTCGTAGACAGCTGTCTTTCAAAGTGAAAACCTTATCTGAGTTCTTGGAATTACGCTTAAAATAAAAGTTTTATATTTACAATATGGACAGAGAAGTAGTTATAGATGTATTTCAGATTACTGTTCTAAACAAAAGCTTGGGGAGTACTCCAGGATTTGTTTGGCAAGTGGGAAAGAAATATAAACTAAACGGTAAATACTTTACTTGTTCTAGGATTTTGCATGATGATACTTCGTATTATTTCAATGGTCAGAGTAGATGGGATGTTTATATGTCTACAGATTCTGGCGAAGAGTTTAAACACGTAAGTTATGAGAACGCAAGTCTAGAGATAAAGAGATCTGTTCCTAGCGAGTATTTGTAAATTTTAAACTTAAACACATATAAAAAATGGCAGCAGTAAATTTAACATTAGTAGACGGAAGCACTGCAACTGTGGTAGACAGCCAAGTGACTTTCGTAGGAGGAGTAGACACAGCAGTAGAGGTAACAATCCCAACGGCAGGTGAAAATCCAATTGTATTAGAAGTAAATGACACAGTAGCAAACGTAATAACAGCTTTAAACGTTATTATCACTGTTTCTACAGCAGATGGAGATGTTAACATTAACAAAGAAAAAGTTATGTTAGTAACAGAAACAGGAGCTAGTACTTGTCGTATTCAGTACGCAAGTGACTTTGGTGCTTACAATGACATCATTTCAGCAACAGAATCAAGAGCCTCAGTAGCGGCTAAGTTATAAAGAGACCTTTTGTAATTTTCTCTCATGATTGTTTGTCACTCCTTGTGTTTGTTCGCAAGGAGTGTTTTTTTTATTATATTGGTGTAAACTAAAATTATAATGAAATTAGAAGACATTAAGGATGTTAAAGTTCGAAAGTATGTTAAGAGCTTGCAGACAAAATTACAAGAGTTTGAGTTAGGATCTACGAAGGTGGATTCTTATCTTGCATTGAGGAACTTTATCAAACAGGGAAATAAGTTATTGTCTGATTACAAGGTGGTATCTGCTGAGGAGTTGTCAGACAAAGAAGACAAGGCTTTAGAGAGGGGTCTAAAGTTTGGGGAGAAGCTAGAATCGTTACAGAGTTTACTTGACAAGTACTATGCGGAGATTGGTGAGCTTCCAGAGGAAAAGGGTAAACAACAAGCAGGTAGTGCTTATGAAGCTGTAATGAGAGAACGTAAAGATGGGTAAATTATCTCCAAGGGCTATGAAGCCTGAAAAATTTCAAAGGAAAAGAGAAATAAAGCTAAATGGCTTTGTAGAGTTTTCTTTCACACTTCCTAAACCTCCTGCTTACTATAGAATAGATAATTGGGATAAATCTATCAAAGACCAAAGATGGAGGATTCCAGATTGGATTTTAACTCAAGCTGAATATGATGAGTTGGAGCTTGATGATCAGATAGCTTATTTGAATCAAGTTACAGATTGCAGGGTAAATGGTTATTGGTTTTATAATCGTGGTAACATTGAGTATCTAACTGGAGACCATTTCTTTTATCTCGCATTTTGGAGGATTGATGGTATTATTCCTTATTGGAAAGATTCTGATGCTACTTTCTTTTACATCGAAAGACATTGTGCCTTGTTGGATTCTTGTCTAGGGTGGATGCAGGTTACTAATCGTAGGGATGGAAAGACGGGTAAGGCTACTGCTATATTGTATAACAACATCACTTTGAATTATGATTCTTTTGGTGGTATACAATCTAAGACAAGTTCTGATGCTAAGATGATATTTCGAAAGTTAGTAAGGTCTTGGCAGAAGCTTCCTGATTACTTGAAGCCTGTGGATTCTGGGGATAGTAACCCTAGCCAAAGTTTAAAGTTTGAAGAGCCAGCTAAAAGAAGCACAAAGGGAGGTCGAAAGGTTTATAAGAATGTTTTGAACTCTGCTATAGACTATAAGCCTTCTGTAGCTGAGGCTTATGATGGTTCTAAGTTGAGGTACTATTATGATGATGAGTACGGAAAAACTACGGAGGTAAATGTCAACGAGAGGTGGCAGATTGTTAAGGAGTGTCTTGTTCAGGGTAGGAATATTGTAGGAAAGAGTTTACATACTACCACTGCCGAGGAGATGGAAGACAAGGGAGGAGCTGCTGCGAAAGATATGTGGGATGATTCTGATTTGCTTCATGCTATGAAGGAGGGTCGGGAGTTTACTGTCTCCGGTCTTTTGAGATGGTTTAAGCCTGCTACCTTGGGTCTTGAGGGATTTATAGACAGTTATGGTTATAGCGTTGTAGAAGATCCTGTAAAACCTATTTTAGGTATTGACGGTAAGAAGATAGATATGGGTAGTGCTAGCTATATCGCTAGGCGTAGAAAGGGGATGACTGGAAGTAAGTTAGCAGGTGAGAAGCGTAAGTATCCATTGACAATAGATGAAGCTTTTATTGAGGAGGGTAAGTTGAGTCCTTTTGATATTATAAAATTGAATGATCAGATATCTTATAATGGCACACTTAATAATAAAATAATAACAGGAAACTTCGTGTGGGTAGATAGAGACAATAATGAAGTAGGATTCCAACCAACAGAGTCAGGAAGGTGGAAGGTATTATATATGCCTCCTGTAGAGTCTAGGAATAAAACCATTATGACACCTAGAGGTAAGAAACCTGGTAATATGCACCATTTTGTTTCAGGGTGTGACCCCTTCGATCATAAGGTTACTACTGATAATAAGAAGTCTAATGGTGCTAGTTATGTATTTAGAAAGCTAGACCCTTTCGACCAAGATCATAGTGATACTTTTGTTTGTGAGTATGTTAATAGACCTGCCACTCCAGATATGTTCTATGAGGATATGTTAAAGCAAAGTATTTTTTATGGTTGTGAGTTGCTTTGTGAGAACAACAAGATAGGGTTGATAAATTGGTTTGAGGCTCAAGGTTACTCTGGTTATTTGATGAGTAGACCTGATTCTTCTCACACTCAGCATAGTAGGTCAAAACAAAGAGAGAAGGGTATTCCTATGTCGGGTGAGGCTGTTCGTCAGAGGGCTATAGAGATTTCTGAAGCGTACATTCATGAGAACACCGGATATAATTTTGAGGATGGAAGTCATGGTAAAGTGTATTTTAATGATTTGTTAAAATGTTGGGTGAAGTTCAATCCTCAGAAGTGGACTGACTATGATGAATTTGTTGGTGCTGCTTTGTGTTTATTTGCTAAAGACTCTAGTGGTAGAAGGCGTTCAAGGGCTGTTGAAAAAGATTCTTTGAATGTTGGTAGATTTGTAAAATCCTATAAGAGAGGTAGGCGAATATAGGTAGTAAAAAAAATTGATTAACTTGGTATAAAATTTTTTTTGTATAGAGAATGGCTAATTCTAAGATTCCTAGTTTCCCAGATAAGTCTTTATCTCCAGAGGAGAAGGCTAAAAAATCATACGGATTACAATACGCAAAAGCTATATACGGTAGGTATAGAAGTTCAGAGTATTCTGTTTATAATCGTATTTCTAGGTATGTTGAGAATAGGAAAGCAGCAGAAGGTCTTCAGAGTATAGATAAGTTTAAAGACTTATTAGACTTAAATGGAGACACTTCATACTTAAACTTAGATTGGCAGTCTGTTTCTGTAATTCCAAAATTTGTAAACCTTGTTGTTGGTGAAATGATTAACCAAGAGTTTAAGGTTCAGGCAAATGCTATGGATGAATCTTCTATGAAGAAATTAGAAGAGGAGAAGAACAAGATATATGCTAATATGTTAATGGCAGAGTTCTCTAAAAAAATGGAAATGCAAACTGGTATTCCTATCACTGATAACTCTGTTCCTGTACCAAAAGATTTAGAGGAGGCAGATGTATTGATAGAAACAACTCTTAAGCAAGCTGTAGAGATTGCTATGGAAACTTGTATAGAGTTTGTTATGAATGCCAACAACTTCGACCAAGAGATAAAAGAGAGAATAATCAGAGATTTAATAGTAATTAAAATCGCTGCTGTCAGAGAGTATTTTGACGAGAACAACGATATAAAGATTGCTTATGTAGATCCTGCTAATTTAATCTTACCGTATTCTAATGATCCTTACTTTAGAAACATAGAGTATGTCGGAGAGATTGAAAAGATGAACTTCCATGACTTAGTAGACTTGGTGGGAGAGGAAATGACTTACGAGCAATATTTAGATATATCTAAAAAAATCGGAAAGCAGAATATTTCTAACCAAGGACTAAAACAGGAGAACGGAAGATATTATAACTCTCCTTACTATGGAAGATATCGTTCAGATGATTTTTACATAGAGGTTGTTAACTTCGAGTTTAGGTCTAGCAATTATGAGCTGACTTATGAGAAGAAGTATATCAACAAGAACAATTATTTCTTAAACAGAAAGAAGTCAGGTTACGAGCCTAAGAAATATAGCAAAAAGAAAAGAGAAGTAGTTAGAAAGAAAGTAGAAGTATTCTACGAAGGTTTATGGGTTATCGGAACTAACTACGTATACAAGTATGGTTTACAGGAGAATATGAGTAGAAAGAAGGACAGTAAGGGAGCTTATTGTTCTGAAGTCAAAAGTAGATATAGCATTATCGCTCCTGGAATCTATGACATGGAGAACAAGTCTTTAGTAGAGGCTATGACTCCTTTCGATGACCAAATGATTTTGTCATATTTAAAACTTCAGCAAGCAATGATAAAGGCTAGACCAGCAGGTTTGGCTATTGATGCTTCTAATCTAGAGGGAGTTTTAAAAGGCAGGGGAGAGAAATTCCTAGACCCTACGGAGATCGTAGAAATATTCGATCAGACGGGTAACTTATATTACCGTAGCGAGGATTCAGAATTTGGTGGAATGATTAATCAGAAGCCTATTCAGGAGCTAGCAAACGGACTCAGCGCAAGTGCGTTGTATTTTGTAGAGGTTTGGAATCATAACTTAAATATGATTCGAACTATTACAGGGTTGAATGAAGCTAGGGATGGTTCAACTCCTTCTTCTAAAGCGTTAGTAGGTGTTCAGAAGATGGCTGTAAATATGAGTAGAAACTCAACTAGGTCATTGAATGAAGCTTACTTGTGGATATTTAAAGATATGTCTGACAGTATCTCGTTGATGATTCAGAACAAAGCTATTGCTGATGGTCTTAGAGGTTATGAGCTTGCGTTAGGTAAGGAAGTAACTGATGTGGTAAATATCACAAAGGATTTAAGATTGGCATCTATGGGTATAGAGATAGAAATCTTACCAAGTTCAGAAGATTTAGAGGAGCTAACTATTTTGATAGAGAAAGCTATAACTGCTCAATCTATAGAGTTAGAGGATGCTATGGAGATTAAGGATGTTGCTAAGGTCAATATAAAGAAGGCGACACACTTATTAAGAAAAAGACGAAAAGAAAAAGAGGAGCAAGACATAGCTAAAAGCACAGCAGCTTCTCAGGCTAATGCTCAAGCACAGATGCAATCTCAACAGGTAGCCTCTCAATCTGAAGCTCAATTACAAGCACAAAAGCACCAAAATAAATTAGAGGAGTTACAGGTGGAGTATCAGTTAAAAATGCAGTTAGAGCAGGTTAAAGCTAAGACTCAAGGTATGGCTAAGGCAGAGAATGCTATGATACAAGGAGACGAAAAGATTAAACAAATAAAAGAGGCTAAAAAGAATAACTTAGATGATACTTCGATAGGTAATTCAGTTAGAGAGCCTAGAGTGTTTACAGGAATAGAAGATACTGAAAAATTAGATTAAATTTTTTATTATATATTTAACGTAAATTAAAATTAGAATGAGCATTTTAGAGAGTTTTATTAAATCTCAAGGAGGAGAGGTTATAAGAGAGGGTGAATCTACTTCGGATGAATTAAGGTCTGGTCAAGTAGATGAGCCACAATTAGAAGAGTCTACGGAGGCAGAAGAAGTTGGAAACGAGGAGCAAGTAGAGGATTCTACAGGTGTAGAAGAAACTGTTGAGGATCAAGGTGACACAATTAGTTTCGAAGACACATTTAAAGAGAAGTACGGTTCTATAGAAGAACTAGAAGAAAAGATACGGTCTTTGACAGAGAGAGCAGATGCTCCACGATTAGAGGATGATTTTGAATCTGATAGTGTAGATATGCTAAAAAAAGTTTTGTCTAGTGGTTTTGATTGGAATAAACTGAAGGAAATCGCAGAGGTAAAGACGTTAGATGTAGATGGATTATCGGGTCGTCAAGCATTATCTAAGATGTTAGAAATGAAAGACGGTTTATCCAAAGCTGAAATTAACTTGAAGTTGAGAGAGTACGACAGGTTAAAAGAAGAAGATGTAAGCTTAATGGATTCTGATGAGAAGTTAGAGCATGAAGCGAAGTTAGCTCAGTACGAAAGACTTCAAAAGCAAGGTAAAGAGTTTCTATCATCAATTAAGGGAGATGATAAGTACGCTTTACCAGAGCTAAAGAAAACTGAAAACAATCCAGAGCTTTTAGAAAAACAACAAAAGGAATATGAAGAATTAAAAAACCTTTACGAATCTAGTGTTGTAGAATCGGTAAATGGGTTCAATGAGATTAACGTTATCCTCGGAGAGGAAGAGTTTAGCTTTGAGCTTAGTGACGAGATGAAACAAGAGGTTCAAGATGTTATGTTTAATATCAATGATTATCACAAGAATTTTGTCGGAGACAATGGGGTTGATTTCGGAGAGATGCAAACAGTAATAGCTAAAGGTTTATATTTTGATGAAGCAATGAGATCTTTATTGGAGTTAAATACCAACGAAGGAAAGGTTGAGGCAGTTAAGGATATCAATAATGTAGTTGATAAATCCAAAGGCGCGTCTGCTACAACTAAGAATGATGGTATGTCTCAGATAATAGATGGCTTCTTAAAAGGACAAGGATTAAGATAATATTAAAAAGATTTTAAAATGGCTATAGATTTTCAAGGAGGTAGTTTCGTAAGAAGAGGTGATTACAACTACGTTACTACTATGGATTTACATAAGCCTGAGTATGACTCAGAGCTTACAGAAGCATTTGGTGACCAAATGTTAACAGGTATGTTACAAATGATTGGAGCAGAAAAAGGTGTTTCAGCATTAGAGTACAACCATTTCGAAGAAGAAAGAATTTACCCAAAGATTAAGGCAACTTCAGCAGGTGCAGGTGCAGGAGCGCAAGCTACTTTCACTATTGACGCAGCAGCTACTCTTTCTATTCCTGAGAACGCATCTCCATACGGAGGTACTGTTAGTTCAACTATCACTGTTCCAAGAGTAGGTGAGTTAATTTTAATCAAGCCTGCTTCAGGTGTTGTTTCTGCTGATTCATACATCAGAGCTATTGTTGATTCTGTTACTCCAGCTACTCCTGCTTTTACAGCAACTCCGTTGGATTCTGCTGACAGTGTTCCAGCTATCGCTGCTGCTTCAGAGATTGTTATTTATGGTAACGCTCATGGAGAAGGTTCAGGACAGCCAGCAGCTAGACAGACAAGAGTTAAGAAGGTAACTAACAACCTACAGATTTTCAAATCAACTTACGAAGTAACTTCTACAGAAAGAGATATGCTTTCTTGGATTGATTTCAAAGGAAAGGATGGAAAAATGGGGAAAGTTTACTACTTAAAAGGTGAAGCTGATGAGTATAAGAACTTCATGTCTCAGAAAGAATTAACTCTTCTTTTAGGAGAAAAGTTATCTAACAACACTGTTTCTGATGCTTATGCAAACGCAGGTAATCCTATAGCTTTAACTCAAGGTTTGATTCCTACTATTTTATCAGAAGGAAACATTTCTGCTTACTCTGCTACTACAGGATGGGATAAGCAAGATGCTGAAGCTTTGGTAAAAGTTTTAGATAAGCAAAAAGGATCTAAGCAAAACTTGATTGCTCCTGGTATTGATTTATCAATTGCAATTGACAACACTTTAGCTGATTACAAGACAGGAGGTTCTATCGTTTATGGTAACTATACTTTCAACGAAGACGCTAAAGTAAACTTCCAGTTTGACAAGTTTGCTATTTCTGACTATGTATTCTCTAAGAAGAAGTTTGATACTTTCAACGATCTTCAGTCTTTAGGTGCTGACGGTTACGGTTTCTCTAGCGAAGCAATGGTTATCCCTATGGGTATGACTATGGATGCAGGTTCTGGAGAGAAGACTAACCACTTGAGATTACGTTACTTGGTTAATCCTGAAACAGGAGAAAGAAACCAAAGATCAGAAATCATTGATAACTTCGCTATCACTGGAACTGATACTTACAGCGTATTCTACAAGGATACTTGTGGTTTAGAGACTTTCGCAATGAACAAGTTCGCTTACATTAAGAAAGGATAATCTGAAAAGATTGTTAAATAATAAGGGGAGGTTATACGCCTCCCTTTTTTTAAAACTAAAAACTATTAATTGATATGGCAACTCCGTCTAAAGGAAAGAGGTTTGTGAAGGTAGTTAAGAATCCTAAAACAGGTAGAACTAGGAAGGTTTCTTATGGACAAGCAGGTAAAGCAAAAAGCGGTGGTGACAGGATTAGACCTGGAACTAAAAAAGGAGATGCTTACTGTGCTAGGTCTTTTGGGATTAAGAAATGTAAAAACCCTCCTTGTGCAAATGACTTATCCAGAAAGAAATGGAAGTGTGTCGGTAAAAAATCAAGAAGATAATATTGTAAACAGTAAAAATTAAAATTAAAATGTCAGAAGTAAAATTAACTAAAGCACCAAAGAGTGTTACACAGAAAGGTATGAGACCAGTTGTTTATACACTGGTTAAATCTAAAAATGGTAAATATCCTCCTTTTTATCAGATTCCGGCAGAGGATGAAATCTATGCAGAGTGGGAAGATGAATCAGGAGTTTCAAGATCAGGTCTAAGAAGAATAAGATATGCTCCAGGTGAGAAATCTATTTTTGTAGATGAGCAGTCTGCTTCTGCTAAAAGAGGTACTTTAATGGCTTATGATGGTGCGCTTATTGCAGATCCTAGAGAAGTTATTAAGCAGCAGTATTTAAACTATACTAATCACAACATTGCTAATCACGAATCGGGTACAGCTATGTCTGGTAAGTCAGCTATTTTCAGAGCTAACAATTCAGAGTATGCTAGAAACGTAAAACTTCAAAAAGAAGAGTTAAAGCAAAAGTTAAAGAATATTGTTAATGATTTGTCTGAAGATGAAATCGAAGGATTGGCATTAACTTTAAATGTAGCGTTTGATAATGACCCTGCTTCTATTGCCTCTAGTATAGCGAATGCTAGATTGACTTTCTATGAAATGATTGACTATGATCCAAATAGATTTCAGAAAGAAATAGAGTCAGAAACTAGAAAATATAGACAAGTAGTTTCTATTGCTTTAAGAGATAATATATTAGAGTTTGATAAATCAAGCAGAACTTTTTATAACAATATAGGAGGTAAGAGTAGAATCTTAGATGTTCCTGTTTATAAAGATCCTGTAGAGTTCTTTGTTGAAATGGTTAACCATAAATCAGAGATGAAGGAAGCTTATAACGATGTTAAGGCGGCTATCGAAGGTAACAAGAAGCCTACCAAAGAGAAGTTCGAAAACTCTAAAGAGTTTAAAACTATTAAGAGAGCTATGAAGCTTGGTATTTGCAAGAGTTCTTTTGGTAGTATAAACGCTGCTAATATTGGAAGATTGGGTGTAAAGGGTAGTGGTATAAAAGGAGCTACTCAATATTTAGAGCATAATCCTCATATTTTAGAGGATATTGAAGAGATGATAAAAGCTGCTGAAGATGCAGATTCAAAAGAGTAGTTTTATTGGTTTACTACGGTGGTCTAGAGAGGTTGAAAAGCCTCTCTTTTTTTTTATGTATATTTACTTCGAATAACGTTATCAAATAAAAAATGGCTTTAACTTCAACAGATTTTAACATATCATTTGATCTTAGCGTAACCAATCCAGAGTTTGTATTAACAGATGTAACAGATTACGCTAGTCAAGAATCAGTGGCTTTATCAGATATAATTGGAAAGCTAAAGGTTACTGCTCCAAGTGGGGTTGTGTATAATGGTACATCAGACGTAGATGGGAATGTATCAAGAATTAACGGTACTACTATTTTAGTTCCTTTGCTATCAGACGGAACTCCGGAGGTAGGTCTTTATACTTTTGAGTATACTGCTACTGCTAGTTCTGTTAGTGTTTCTAAGGTTAAAACTTTCCAGTATTCATACGTCAAGCCTACTGAAACTAATGAGGCTACATCAGATTGTTTATCTCCTGAATTAACAGG
>Ga0070746_10001167_pt1 | contig 15818 bp, 20 predicted proteins | sample VirMetDEL_Mar_21_FD_77016 | JGI IMG/M metagenome (GOLD analysis project Ga0070746, IMG submission 77016) | Aqueous microbial communities from the Delaware River and Bay under freshwater to marine salinity gradient to study organic matter... | ecosystem: Environmental > Aquatic > Marine >... | reverse complement strand
CAGCCTACCGCCGCCGACTGGGTTCACGCTGCTTCAGTGGATCGGAGACGGCACTGCGGACGCTCATGCGTGGGTGTTCTATCGGATCGCTGACGGCACCGAAGGATCGTCAGTCACGATCTCGCCAGCGCTTGGTGTTGAGGGCGTAGCGTGGTATCTGCGTGTCTCTGGAGCTGACACGACGACGCCGTTCGGCTCTGACATAAACACAGTATCATCGGGTCCGACCTCCAGTGTCACTCTCGGTGCGCTGGCACGAGACGACTACACCAAAGATCATCTTGCCTTTACGTTGTGTTCGTTTGACGGCGGCGACTCCGACATGGGAATCACCAACACGTCGGGCTGGGACAACTACAGCACCTCCCGTGCCTCCTCCCACTCTAAGCTGATAATAGCGGGCCGATATGTAGAGTCAAGGAATTTGGGTGGTGGAGGCTCGGGTGCTTGGGACACTCAAACAAAGACAGGCTCAGGAACGGTCGGGGGTTCTACTTGGTCGTTCGCCGTCACCGATGGTGCCAGCGGCATCGCCTTCACCGTCAATCCTTCTAGTACTGCCTCTACGTCGTTTCAGGGCAAGTTGGGGGATCTGACGGTGTCGAAGTTGTATCTGGGGGATTTGGAAGTTACTGGTGGGTATCTTGGAGATATTGACCTATGGGCGTAAGGAAGTAAATGAACGTATCTACTGAAGAAGTGCTGGCGATGCTTCAAACTCGTTTTCCTCACGAGTTTGAGATTTGCGTTTTAGCTGTTCAGAACCAGAAGTTGCAACAGCAGCTTGCGTTGCAAGAAGAAGAAGAAGAAACGTCCCCATAGTGGGACATTGTTGCCATGAGATAGGAGCTTCACATGGCATATAGACCAGCGTATCAAGACATTTTGTCGTCAACGATGGGGAAGATGGCCCCATCGGCAACAACTTCTACCCAAGCTAGCTTGGATGTACAGAAGAACATGATTGGACGGCAGTTCAACCGAGACAACGTTTTGCGGCAGTACACCCGAGCACGAGGCGACTTGGGGCGGCAAGCTGACGAGATCTTTCGTCAGCTTCCTGGGGCGTACAACCGTAGGGGAATGATGGATAGCGGCAGGTATGTGGGTCGTGGCCGTGAGTTAGCTGCTGCTTCTTTGCGTGCCCAGAATCAGCTTCGTGAAGATTTTGAGCAATCTATGAGCGGTTCGTACATGTTGGATCAGTTGGATTTGGGTAATTTGGCTGATTTGCGTCGTGAGCTTGCTTCTCAGGATTATCAGGCGTTGGTGGCTGGGTTGTACGGCGATCGTATGAGGAGCGCGTAATGGTCGATTTCATTGATGATCTTGTTGATCTGGTTACTAAGCCTTGGATGGACACTAGTGAGGCTCTTGTTGACACTACCAATTACATTACTGAAAGGGCTGGGGATCAGGATTGGCGTCGTCAAATACTTGGGCTAGACCCTGTTTCTTCGCCTCCTCCTCCTCCTCCTCCTTCTGGCAACTTTGCACCGTACACTAGCGATTTCAGTGAAGGGTACAGCAAAGCTGGTTCTATTCAAGACAGTGCTAGAATCCAGCGCGCTCAAATGGAATCTTACTTGCAAGATTTAGCTAGATATAGAGATAAGGATCCTTCTGATACTCCGACTGGGCCTGCAGCGCCTACGCAGCCTGCGTTGAGTGTCCAAGACATTCTGCGAGCAGCCCAAGGCAACTTGTTGGGTTCGCAACTTGAAGGGTTGCAAGAACAACGAGACTTGATTGACTCGCTTGCTGGGATGCGAGAAGCAGGACTAGCTTCTCAGGAACAATTTGCTCAGCGAACTGCTCGGGACCGAACAAACTTTTTGCAGGATCTTGACGAGCAGCGGGCTGTTCGGTTTGAGCAAGCTGCTGCTGAACGTGAGCAACGTAAGACTGTTGAGTTGGCTCGGCAGCAGACGCAGCTTGATAATGCGTTGCAGGCTGTAGATATTGATACAGGTGCTGCTGGGGATCGTCTGAGGGCGTTGGGGATTGACCCTGGGAACTTTGCTAATCAGGAGATGTCTGACACGACTGCGATGTTGTACTCGCAGAACATGTCTGCAGCCAACATGGTCAACCAGTTGGATGGGGTGGCGATTCAGGCTGCTAATTTTGCTAAGGATGCGAACGATCAGGCGTCGGCGGCTGCGTTGTACGGCATCAAAGAAGATCTTTCGTTTGCTTTGCAGGCGGTTGATCAGTTGCGTCAGCAAGGTTTGATGGATGATGCGATGGCTATGCAGGCCATCGCTGATGCTGAACGTCAGGCCCGAGAAGCGACTGATATGGCTTACGCTCAGCTTGATGTTGACACGCTGGAGGCTGCACAAGCTGTTGCTGCTAGGCAGGCTGCTGCGGCTTCTTCGGCTCGTAAGACTGAATTGGGTGCTGCTGCGTTGGCGATTCTTGCGAACATTCAGCAGGGTGGTTATGTCCCGACTCAACAGGATTTGATGATCATTTCCGAAGCGAAGCTCGGGGATGCTTTCTTGGATATTGGCAACACTGAAGCTGATTTCTACAACGATTTGGTGTTGAAGGGCGGCGGTGGTGCTGATACTAGCGACATGTTGAAGTATTTGCAGATGCGTGTTGATGCAGGCGATGACATTGATTTGTCTGACCCAGCTATTGCTGCAATGTTCGGCTTTGATACAAGCGAGTAAGCCTTATGTCTCTTAGTCGTTCAGAGATTGTTAAAGCTGTTTCTGCGCCGAAACAGCTTATTGATGTTTCTGAGTTGACTTCCAACTTGGGGTATTCAAACACGAATCTTGTTGAAACGTTCAATACTCCTGCTGCGGCTGTTCAGTTACCTTATGGCGGCATACAGTCTCGTAAAGAGATGTTGGGGGGGTTGCAGTCTCAGAATCTGATTCCGTTGAGAACTGCTCCACCAGAGACTGGTGGCAACATTTTTGATATTCCTGTTCTTGGTCCAGCGCTTGACGTACTAGATTCGCCTCGGGCGTTGTTGATTTCTACTATCAAAGAAGTTGGGGATATCTTTGGTAACGGCGATGCGTCTTTGTCTGAGTGGTATAAGCAAACACAAGACAACATTATGGCGAGCGAGGTTCTGAGGGACTGGGTTGATCTTCCTGGGCCTTTGGACTTTGTGGTTGGGTTGGGTCTTGATATTGCGTTGGACCCGTTGACGTATGCGTTTGGTGCTGGTGTGGTGTTGCGGGCGGCTCGGGCTGCTGATGTGGCGGTGACTTTGTCTAATGCTGCTAGGAAAGCTGAGATAGCTGCTGAAACTGCCAGGAAGGCGGGCAACGTTACTGAAGCTGCTACGCAGAGTCGTCGGGCGCAAGAGTTGCTTGAGACGTTCGATATTGTGCGTCGTGAAGGCACTCTTGCTGCTGTCTCCAAGAGACCTTTGGTGATGGAAGAACTTGGCGTAAGCCGTGGCATTCATTTCTCGTTGCCAGGGACTGGCCGTATTGGTCGTCGTATTGTTGAACGGCCTTTGACTTCTGTTGTTCCGAAGTTGGGGGAGAGAGCGGCTCGTAACAGGGTTGAGACGTTGGCTAGGTCGCCTTGGCTGTTGACCGACGATGGGTTTGATGTAGCTGCGAACGCTGATGCGATTGTTGCTCGCATGATGGGTGGTGAAGCCGCTGAGGGGGTGTTGAAGGACGCTATTGAAGAGGCTGCTCGGAAGGCTTCACGTTTGCCTATCGCTAAGCCGTTTGGTAATGCTGCCGTACAAAACGCTACGTCGAAGATTGTAGGTGCTGTTGGCGGGGGTGTTGGCAGGGCTGTAACTGCGGCTGCTTTGACTCCGAAGATGGATTCTCTTCTTAGGAAGTTCAATAGCAAAGGAAGCATAATCAACGCTAAGCGTGGCTCTGATACTGGAACTGCTCGGTTGGTGTTTGATCTTGAAGGTAGCGGCAATCACGCGGCTATTGCGGCTTTGCGCTGGAACAAGCAAACTACTGATGAGTTGGATCGGTTGGTGCGAGATCTTCGGACGGCAGGGATTCAAGGCGAAGATCTTGATTCTTTGATGTTTTATGCAGCAACTTCGACGGACGAAGAAATCTTGGCTAACCCAGCGTTGGCTCGCTGGATTGATGTAGGTGTAGATGGGTCTGCTGAGGTTAGCCCGTCTGTTGCTCAGGCGAGGGAATGGTGGAAGTCTGCTGGTCGTCGGGCAGGTATCCCTGAAGACGAACTAAACGATTTCTTTTATGCGTCTCGTATGCGAGATGACATTGAGTATAAGCGTGGGAATGCTTCTCGGGTTGATCCCGAGATGGATGGCATCCCGTTAGACAATAAAACGTTGAGTGGTACGCCGACGCATTCTCGTCGTTTGTTGACGCCTAAACAGATAAAGAAACGTATTGATGATGCTGTAAATGGCAGAGTTTCTACGGCTGAAATGCGAGCGTATGCAGATGACATTGATCGCATAACGGCTAAAGCTGAAGCTAGCGGCAAGACTTTTGAACAAGTTCTAGACGAAGAGATTGTTAGCGGAGTTCGTTACGGCAAAGGCGAGTTCATTTCAACGAACGTTTATGCTGGTGTGCCGCTAGACGACAGCAACATTTTGGATCAGATGGCAAAGATTGCTCGGGAAGCTACTGATGTTGATCCGAAGAGGTTGTTCAAGTTTTCGGATGATGCGTCGGTTGTGCTGCCTCGTTATATCAGTTTGATGACAAAGAACATTCGTTCTCAAACGCTGCTTAGGCTGATAAAAAACAAAGGTTATTTGATTGACGGCAGCAAACTCAAACAAGGTGATTTGGCTGCGCGTATTGAAGATTTTACTAATCGTTTGAACTTCACTGAGTCGGAGTTAGCTAAGCTTCGTCAAGCGCTTATTGACGCCAATATGGACGAAGACGAAGTTGCCAATCTCGTTGCAGAGATTGCTAGGAAAGACGGGTTTCTTAGCGAGGCAGATGTTCGTGCTTGGTTGGCTAGCACTGACGGTCAATTGGCCGCACAAGTTGCTGACATGGAAGTTCAAATCAATGTGTTGCTTGAGGTTTTGAGCGCTGCTGCTAACGGCAAGTATTACACGGGGTTGTCGCCTGCGGCTCGTCAGTTGCTGGACAATCAGGGCTGGCGTGACGCTGTTGAGGGGCCGTTTACGCAGGCTCAGCGCAGGAAGATTCAGAAGTTCGCTGCTGATTCTGAGGCTCGTTTGGAAGCTTTGGCTGAGGCGACAGAGTTTCTGCATGAGTTGCAGTTGATTGCTGGGCGGTTGCAGACGCAACGTAATCAGATTGGTGCGGTTTTGGCTCAGTTGGAGACTGGGCGTAACGTGAAGACTGGCGGTCGACTGCGGCCAGCTACTATTCGCAAGATGCTTGAGGATCAAGCAGCGGAGCTAGACGAGGTGTTTGAGCAGCTTCGGTTTATCTCTGACAATATTCAAGGCAATCTTGAGGCGCTTGATCCGACTCTTATCGCTGGTCGGGCGTTGGCAGCTTTAGGTGATCCTGAGTTGATGAATCAGGCTCAGCGACAGTTGTTTGAAGATCTGGTTGGTGTTTGGGGGTTGTCTGATGATCTCCGTCGGGTTGCGGATTCTATTACTGATTTGCCTGCTGATGGCCGTTTGGTGTCGGTTGATTGGAAGGGTGGCAGTATTGGTTGGGAGATCCGTTGGAAGAGTCAACCTTTAGCTGGGCAGGGTGATCGGAGAACGCTGCGGACTTTGATGGGCGAAGAACGCGCTGATTACATGGGGCGTATTCTGGCGGTGTTGGATGATTCGCCTGCTGGTCGGGCGCAGGCAGCGGTGCTGGAGGCGATGGAGAACCTGCGGTTGATGCAGAACCGTTTGGGGAACATTGTTCCTAACCAGCAGCTTATTGATGCGGTTGAGCAGTCAATCGGGGACGCTGATGCTTTGGCTCGGTTGCTTAGGTTGGAGTATCAGACTGATCTGGATTTGATGATTGATTCAATGTTGGATCAGCGGTTGCAGTTGACACGACGTTCTCCTGCCGTGAAAGAAACGATGGAGCAACTTGAAGCTGAGACTGTTCGTATTCAATCAGAGATTGATGCCAAAGTTCAGGAACTGCAAAGGATCGCTCAAGATGTAAAGAACCAGGGCAACCGTCGTGTGCTGCTTAGGGCGGCTTTGTTTGATGGTCCTGACTCTTTGACTATGCGTCGCAACGCAGCCCGTAAGGCTGCGAGGCGAGGCGACACGGCTGCTGCGTTGGACATTGCTGAGAACCCTGTTGAGGCTTTGAAAGCGGTTGCGAAAGGCCAAGGCAACCAAGCCTTTGTTGATTTGTACATGGAAGGCGCTGAAAGTGTCATAGCCGACATGTTGCTGCACACGTTCAAGGTTGGTGCTGATGACACGTTTTCTCCTCGTGTCGGGAACATCACTAAGTCGAAGTTGACGGGGCAGTCGTTTGTTGCTCCGTTGAGCGCTAATTTGACTGCTGAGCAGACACGAGAGATGGCGTTGGTTTTCTCTGAAGTGTTTGAGGCGATGGCTCGGACGGCTGATCCTGCTCAGTTGAATGGTTTCTTGCGGGGGGCGTCAAGGCTGGCTAACTGGTGGAAGGCGCAGGCGGTTGGTACGCCTGGTTTCGTTATGCGAAACATGCTGGGTGCTATGTGGATGAACAACCAGTTGGCTGGGGTGCCGTTGTCTCAGTTCCGACGGGTTCATAGCATTCGTGACGCTGCGATGAAAGCTGGCAACGGTAACGTTTCTGCGGGGCTGGAAATCCTTATTGAGCAGGCTGCTAATCCTAAGAATCGTTTGAAGATGTTTGCGATGGCGGGCGGCGGCACTGTTGATGCTGCCGAGTTGCGAACGTTCAAGGAATGGTACGACTCGGGTATCGCTGCTGGTACTGGCGGTCGCGGTATTGACATTCGTTCTGCCGTGAACGAAGGCCAAGTGATCGAAGGACGAGGTTTTTGGACTGGTTTGGAAGCTGGCACTTGGAAACCGACTGCTGACTTCAAGCCTTTCACGGCTATTCGTGGCTGGAACTCTGACGTTGAGTTTATGGCTCGGGGAAGTCTTGCTCATCACACGATGATGGGTGGCGGTTCTGTAGATGAAGCGTTGGAAAAGGTTTACAAGTACCACTTTGATTACACTGATTTGACTGCGTTTGAGGTTGGGGCAAAGACGTTTATTCCGTTTTGGACGTGGCAGCGTCGGGCGATGCCTATGTTGCTTGAGTCGGTTGCTCGTAACCCGACAGCGTGGAACCGTATAAGTCAGTTGAAAGCAAACCTTGAGTTGCATTCTCCAGAAGAAGGAGTGGTCCCTGGTTACTTCGGGGAAAACATGGGGATTCGGTTGCCGTTCAAGGTTGGCGGGTGGCGTACTTACATGTTGCCTTCGTTGCCGTTCTCTGATTTGGCAAACTGGACGAAAGGTCTAGAAGAAGAAACTTTGAGCGATCCCATAGAGTTTGCGACATCAATCGGTCGTGTTCCTATGGAGTCAGCAATCCCGCACTTTAGGTTCCCGATTGAAGCAATGTTGGGGGTCAGGACGTTCAATCAGGTTCCGTTTAGAGACGAGTTGAAGCCTGCCCCGAATTGGGCGAAGGTGCCTGTTATGTCTCAAGCTTTGCAAGTTGCTGGTTTGGCTGAGCGTTCCAACAGAGGGACTTTGTTGATGACAGACAAGAAGGCATACGGGGTTGAGCAGTTTATTCCTGTCTTTGCTAACTGGTCGCGACTAGATCCCGTGTCGGAACCAAAGTGGGAGAAGTCAGATGCTGCTAAGCAAATCGCAACGTTGTTGAACTTTACTTTGGGGGTGGGGTTGCGTGTGAACACTCCGAAAGAAAAACGAAATGAGATGTTCCGTCAAATGTATACTAAAGCAGCAGACGAACGTCGTCGGGAAGCTTTGAGGAAGTACTAATGAGCAAGACTGTTATTAGCCGTGAAGGTTGGAACGCTATTCCCCCTGCGAAACCTTTTACTCCTCGTAGCCGAACTGTAGGGATTGTGCTGCATCATTCGGGGGTGCGGTACGCTCAGCCTGGGCCTGCTCAGGTGAAGAGCTTTGAAAGGCACCACATGCGTACTCGCGGGTGGCGAGGCATTGCGTACAACTGGCTCGTAGACGCCGATGGGGTGATCTACGAGGGGCGTGGGCACAATGTTGTGTCGGGGGCTACTCGGGGCTGGAACTCTAGAACAGAGTCTATTTGTTACACGGGGTGGGGTTCTGGTGAGGTGCCTGAACGTGCGTTGGAGTCTATTGCTTGGCTTGTATCTAATATACAAACTAATCATGACAATAAACTTTGGGTGAAGGGGCATCGGGACTTTGCGGCAACGTCGTGTCCTGGCACGACGTTGTATCACTGGGTTCAAAGCGGCATGCCGCTCAAGCAGGACAGCCAACCAGAAATTGATTGGCCTGGTATCCGTGCTTACATCAACGCTCTAGGAGAGCTTGTAGCGAAGAACCCGTTGTCTCGGTGGAAACGGTCCAGAGGGCAGGCTGTCAGGCTTGTGCAGCGCCACCTGAACTCTCTGGGGTACGAGAGCGGACCTGTCGATGGAATCTTCGGCAGAATGACTGCTGGAGCAGTGAAAGAGTTTCAGTTTGTTGCTCAGTTGAAAGCCAACGGCATTGTTGACAAAGCAACATGGAACCGCATGTTCCTGTAATGGGACGTTTCTTTCTTTAGTAGGAGGTGGCGATATGCCAGCTAAAGGCGGGGCTTACAGCCCCAAAGACCAGTATCAGGACTCCATGTCGGAGGCCAACAAACATGCGATGGGACGTAAGGCCGCTGATAGCGCGGCCATGTTGCGTTCTACCCAACTAGCTAACGCCCACTCAGGTGGCCGACCTTTCGGGAAGTAACGATGCCAAGGAAACCAGTCAAGCCTACTGCTAAGATGCCTGCCAAGAAAGGGTTGTCAAACCCGAAGGCAGCGAAAGGCGCTGCCGCATCTGGAGCTAGGAGCGGTAATCGCAGTGCTAAGGCCAAGGGTCCAACTAAGAAGAAAGCGTATGCTTACGGGAAGAAGAACAGACCACTCCGATGAGCACCGAACAGGGCTGGGCGGCTTCGCCGTACAGAGATGCAGTTGAAAGGGCTTTGTACACTGCCGCTGAAGCTTTTCTTGCTGTTTTTGTTATTACTGATTTGTCGACGCTTGAAAGCGCGTCTACGGCAGGTTTGGCAGCGTTGTTCTCGGCGCTCAAGACGTTTGTTGTGGAGCGCAGGCGAGCGCTCAGTTGACGTGGACTCCGACTTTGAAGATATCTGGTACGAATGGCTTGAAGCTGTTGGTGTAGATATTGACTGCGAGATCGAAGAGAACTTTGAGCGTTCGCAGTACATGTTGGACATGGATGACGGGACTCACGCACAATGGCGTGAGTCCCAGCTTGGCGTTTTGTTGGTGCTGACTAGAGAAGAAGTTGAGTCTCTAGTGTTGGCTCGTCAGAAAGCTAAGGACAACGATATAAATAGTTGGTTGACGTTGACTAGCTGGGTGATGGGGTTCACTACGTTTCTAGATCAATGTTTGTGCCATCTGGAGGATACTGAAGATCCTTTGTGAGATGGGCTATTACGGCTGGGTAGCGTAGTAGTTCGGTTTTGATCTTCTGAGCTAGTTCGTCTCGTCTGCGGGCGAACGTGGTTTTTGGGGTGCCGAGTGCGAGGGCGACGAATCTCATAGATAGCCCTACGTCTACGAGCATGTGGTAGATCCAGCGTTCTGTGTCGGTGAGCATTGCCCACACGTTTTCTACAGCTTGTGTTAGTTCTTCTCGTTCTTCGTGGATTTCTTGGTACGAGATTTCTGGGTCTTGGTGAGGTGCTGTTTCCATCAAAGCTTGGAGCTTTGTGCTGGGGCGTTGACTTTTGTTTGACGCTAACCAGTTGAGAGGTACTGGTTTTTTAGATGAGTCATCATCAATCGCATGTTCAATGCTTGATAATGGCGGCAGGCGTGCTTCGTGTAAAGCTTTGAAGATCTTTGCACCTTCGGAAGCATCAAGATCTTCATCCATTCTCCCATTCTAGAAGTTTAGAAGAAATACTCAAGTATTTCTTTCCTTCATGGAAGTTGCCAAGCGAAACATCGTTTTTGTTTATTAGCGTCAACAGGTCGTTGTATTTGGTTTGTGCGTATGACTCTCGGGTGGAAGACCATACCCATAGCCATACGTCCATGCCTGATGAGTTCCACCAGTTCAACGCTGCAAGCTTCTCTAGCTTGAGTTTGAGAGGCTTGGCTCCCATGCCCATGACTTCGACTAGGCGGGGAGGGTCTGACTGTATGTAGTCAGGAGCGGCTCGTATGTTGAGGCTGATTTGGTAGAACTTTGCTACGTCGGGTCGGTTGAACCCGAACCGTATCCAGTTTGTGTTGAGCCGTTCAAAGTTAGATTCGGCTTCGTCGCCCATTGACTGGAATCGTTCGTTGTACGATCCAGTGTGGAACCCTGTCATTTTTTGCGGCCTGACAGCTTGTGGATTTGTTTGTCGTCTTCGTAAGCGACGCCGTTGAGAGCGTCGCTTACTGACTTGATGTAGTTGTCCACATCGCCCCGCAGTTTCGACTCAGGCTCACCTGGCATCTCAGTGATGCAAACAGTGATGCGCTTCGGCGTAAATGTTAGGGCCAAAGATACAGGCCCGTCAAACTTGGGGCCGTTGTAGTGGTCTTTGACAAGCTGTTCAAACGTTCGGGTCTTTGCTGTCGTGTAGGCGTAGCCGCCTTTCATGGAGAACCGTGGCCGCTCCTTGGCTTTAGGGCGGTGCGGAATCACGAACTTGTGCTGTTTGCCTTTAGATGGCATTAGAGACTCCTAAGGGCCGATTCAACCATCCGTTCAATCTGGCGGGAACCATCTTCACGGTCTTTGAACTTGCCGACCCGTTCGTCTAACTGGGTTACCCAATAGATTGTAGCCTCTATTGAGTAGTCACGTTCAAGTAACGACACTGCGAAGCGGTACAAGGTGCTGCTTCGATCTTTTTCGAACGGGTTCTCCCAGATGCGTCGGGCACGGCCCGTGAAGTCATCGGAGTCTTGGCTGCCGCTGTAGGCAAAGTCAGTTTTGGCTGGTTCTGTTTTGATGAACAGCCCGTGGAGGCGTTGCAGTTGGTATGGGGGTGTGCGGCTTTCCCAGGCTTGGTCGGTGAACTCTTCCCAGGTTAGGTCGCCCATTTGTTGTCGCCCGATGTTTCGGGTGTTGGCGTAGGGGAGGCGCAGGCAGTTGCCGATTTTGCCTGGGCCTAGTTTGGTTTGTTTGGGGTAGACTTCTTTGATTGGGGTATTGACGATGCGGCATGCGCCGATCATGCAGTTGCGTGCGGTTGCGGCTTGCATGGGTTGGTCTAGGTAGACCCAAACGTGGAAGCCTTTGGACCGTGAGGGTTCTTTCCATCCTTTGATTGAGAGTTTGGAAAGGACAGCTATGACGTTGTCTGCGTGTGGTTCGGAAGCGTCGCCTTCGTCTAGGTCTACGGCGATCCAGTTGACCCAGAACAGTCCGTTGCGTTTAACCAGGGGGTACACGCCGAGGGCTTCGTCGCCGTACAAGTGCTGTTCTATGAGTGCCGTGTAGCTGTCACCGTCAGCCACTACAACCTCTTCGTTTTCCAGCATGGGCCGAACCCCAACGGCCACATCAGCGACGAAACCCCCAGCGTGTAGAGCTGCGAACTTTTCTACCCGATCCATCGGTCATCGGATGGCACGTCGGATTCGTAGTATGTCCGAACTAGCCCGCAGTTAGGGTCCATGTAGTAATCAATCGGGGGGGATGTGATTTGACATGGCGGTCGTTTGTTTTTGCATAGGTCCAAACTGATTGAGACTGAATGTATTCGTTTTTCAGAGTCGGTGAGTTTGGGGTCGTCTCGTTTCCTGAACACGTTGAGTTGCAGGATAGCGTATTCGTCGGCGTTGAACTTGCCGTCGTCCATGCCTCGGCTGGTGCCTCGGGTAGATCCTTTACCTGATTGGTGGATTAGGCCGACGGGGAGGTTCTCCACTTCGGTCCATTCTTTCAGGTTCTTCAGGACTTTTGATACGCCTTCGTAGCCTGAGGCTTGTGGTAGCTGTTCCAAGAAGTCAACCATGACGAACTTGGGTTGGTGCTGCCAGTAGTCCTCGCACTCACGCATAGCTTCAGACATTTGCGGGAACTTGAGAGCAGTGGGGAAGATCTTGATGCGGTCTAAGTACCGTTCTTTGGCTTCCATGATTTCTGCAAGGTACAACGGGTCGTCTGCGGCTAGTGCCTGTTCTACTTCGGCAAGGTTGCGTTGGTAGAGCAAAGCGTAGAGCTTGGCTACGACGAGGACTTCTGGTTCGTCAGGGGTGAAGATGACGGCATGGAAGTCTTCGTCTTCTAGCAGGTTCCAAGCTAGCGACGACAGCAGGACTGCTGACTTGCCGCTATGTGCTCGGCCAGTGACGACGAGCACGTCGGACGGCCACACGCCCCGCATGCGTTGATCTATCTCGTCTAAGCCGAGGTAGAAACAGTCTTCTGAACCCTTTGCGTACTGCACCCAACGGTCGACTGCGTCGCCTGTCGGGCTGAAGTATTTGTACTCTTTTTCTGCCCCCAGAGAGAGATCGACGCCCCCGAGCAGGGCGTCGATCTCAGCGTCAGTAAGGGCACCTGTGCCCTCAGTCATCAGCGTCCCTGGTAGGCGTACTGCTGCAATTCAGCGCGACGGGCCGTCCAGTCCCACTCTCGGGCGTCCTCAACGCTTTCTCCGTTGAGCACATCCCACACCTTGAGCGGCACATTGCTGTCGCCTGCGTTAATCCAGACGCCCATGTCGCGTTCGATGTGGACTCCTGCCATTCCCATCGCAGAAGCAGTGATGCTGAAGTTGGGGTAGCTGGTCCCCTTCTGCGTTGTGTCAGTGGTGCCGTCGGCTTTCTCCTTCACCTTGTAGGCTTCGCTGCCGTCGGACCACTTGGCTGGGTGGAATGCCAAGATGTTGAACGCTGTCTGCTTCTTGTCGGCGTCCTTGCCGACAACAAACTCGGTGCGGGGCATGACTCGTCCCGTCATTCGTCCACCGCCTCCTTGGGGGGCGGGGGGAGCAGAGGGTGCCGAGGTAGAGGAGACAGCGACGGATGAGGCTGTCGGGCCACCACTGGGCGCTGCTGGGGCGGTGGATTGCGGAGCGGCTTGCACGGGCCGAACGCTTTTTTCAAACCGCCGCATCACGAGGCCATCTTGGGTCAGGTCGTACTCGCAACCTGCCTGCTTGAGCACTTCGCTCTTGACTTGAGCGAACAGTTCGTTGCCGATGGCAACAGGGTCGTGCCCGTCTGGCACTTCCTGTTCGATGGTCAGTGAGTAGTCAGCCGTTTCGTATGGCTGCTCGCTGACTTTTTGCGTGAAGGACACGCTGATTTTGGTCATTTCCCTTTTCCTTCCGTTTGTTACCAAGGGTCTTGGCCGAGGTGTTCGCCTCGGCAGCGGCCTGCTTGCCACACGGGGCACCACTTGGGGGAGCAGTGCCATCCTTCCCATCGCATGGGCCATGTGGGCGAGTTTGAGAGCATAGTTGGAACTATAGACCAACACATTTCAACGAATGCTTGTTTATGTTGTTCGGTGCGTTCGATTTCTATCACTTGCAGTTTGCCTTTGGCAAACACTGCAAGGTTGAACTGATCTAAACCGTGCGCCCATGTGTAAGCATGGGACTGAATGTCCCAGCGTTGCTTCTCCCAAGCTTCGTAGTGGCGTGACGGGTTCTTCCAGTCCCAGATCACGCCGCTCTCGTCAATCCAGTCGGCAGTGCCGACCAGATTTAGTTTCACGGGAAACTCAAACCCTTCAACGTGCCGCACACCCATGCTTTTGACAAACATCCGTTCGATGCCGTCGACACGGGGGAACAGGATCGGGTTGAGTTCGGTGTGCCACGTTTCAACGTTGGCTCGGACTACTTCGACTAGCGGTTCAATTTCGGTGCGCCACACTTCAACCTCGTGGGCGTGGGCTGCGATGTAGCGCTCGGCTGCATCAAGCATCATGTCTAGTTCGACTTCTTGTCCGCTGAGTTTAGCTGCGCCTGCTTCTTCGATGGCGTAGTGGACTGCGTTGCCTCGGAGCATGTCGCTGGACTCTTGCTGCCGTACAAGCCCGTGCCGTTCTTGTCGGGCTTGTTCAGGACACCGTAGAAAGGTGGAGATCCACGACTGACGTAAATTGAGTTCTATCATCCGTCTCCTTTGGATGTGATGATGGGGGGACGGGAAAGGAGAACAAAAAAAACCGTCCCCCCACCATCTGTTACTGGGGGGGAGGGGGGCACTCACGGACCCCCCTCCCCCTACTGTAACGTTACTGTGCCTCGCGCGCAACCTTTTTTATCGGGTGATGTCCTGCGAGGCGTTCGTGTGCGGCTTTCTGCGCTTGATCAGAGATCCGTTGGCGTGACACTCCTAGCTCTCGGGCCAGCTTGGACGCTGCCCCTCGTTCCCCGAAGAACACGATGTCGTGAACAGTCTGCCGCTTCTCGTAGTGCAACAGAGACAGCATTGTCTCCAACGTGTCGACGCAAGTAGCCAACGACTGGATGCGTTGGACCTTCGCTGGCCCTCGGTGGAGTACCAGTTCTTCTCGCACCTGCTCAAACGCTGCGATCACAACGTCCCAGTCGGTTTCGTTGATTTCTTTCCACACCCCGTTGATGGGGTCGAAGGGTTCAGCCATCTCTTGTTAGCTCTTCTTTCTTTCGTTCGATAAATCGTTGGGCGTCCGATTCTGTTCGGAACCACTCTAGAAACTGACTGTTGTTGGTGACGACATAGCCAGGAATGAACTTGCCACGGCCTAGCGCAACAACATGGGGTTTGACTGCAAACATCGCTACTCCCTGAAAAACTGAAGTTTGGTAAATATTGAAGTGACGTTGCCGTGCTGCGACAAGTCATCTTCGATTTGTTTCACGGTCCATGTTTCAAACTCTGCTACCACCTCTCTGTGTGCTTTCTGTAGCGCATGAAGGTCAATCTTGGCTACAGATGGGTGACTGTCGACTGAGATGAGCCATTCGATCACGTCGAATGTCTCATCCAACAAGTTGAGTAGTGCGTGTCGGTCAACGGGGATGGTGTTGTCATCTGTCATTGGGCTGTTTCCACAAAATGATTAGGGCAATGACCATAAACGTCCAAAGGAATCCAATCAAAATGTACATGTCAATCATGCTTGTTGACTTTCTTGATTCGTTTGATCCACTGAGAAGGAGTTTCATCTGGGCGTATGTCGATGTCTCTGTTGCTTTTGTATTTGGTCATTTCGATTGCTTGTTGTTCTTCAACGAAAGCGTTTTTCATATCTCCCATTAGAAAGGCTCCTCATATCTCTCATTAGAACTCTCGGACGCTCCGATAGACGAAGCGAAGATGGCGTCTTCAAGCTGGCGGCGGGCAGCAATCATGTTGATCGTGGCTGACTTCCACTCGGCATCTTCGGTCACATAGTGCGCTACTTCGTTCAATTTCTTTTCTGCTGCGTCTAGGAAGTCCCATGCTTGCTGTAGCAGGGCGATCACCCTGTCGTGTACTTCGTCTTCTAACATTTTTACTCCTTTACTTGGATTGTCCCGCAACTTGCGGATGACTCAGGATACCTTACGAATGAAGCCGTGCGTGTCAACGTGACGACCTTTGAATCGGACGAGGACGGCACGGGAACGCTGGGGGTCTAGGAACCTGAGGTCGTGCTTGTCGCCGTCGGTCACGAGCCGACCCATGAACCTTGGTGGCAGCGGTTCGCCCTTGGGCACGTTGACAGGGAACACGACGTTGCCTCGGTTCCTGAT
>Ga0070746_10001166_pt1 | contig 15820 bp, 9 predicted proteins | sample VirMetDEL_Mar_21_FD_77016 | JGI IMG/M metagenome (GOLD analysis project Ga0070746, IMG submission 77016) | Aqueous microbial communities from the Delaware River and Bay under freshwater to marine salinity gradient to study organic matter... | ecosystem: Environmental > Aquatic > Marine > Coastal... | reverse complement strand
TGATCGCCAGCGTATGTGTCTATGACCTTGACGAAACTCTCGCGCATTACTCTTTGCTGAGTGAAATTAGTGGCAAGGTTGGGCACGACATGGCATAAGCATACGATAAGAAGATCTTCCGTACGATTGCTCTGGCAGCACGTAAAGCTCATCCTATCACTGCCTCCCCTGGTCCTGAGCCTGGTGGTTCGATCATCCGTCTGGGTGCGAACAACGAGTACAATGCTCAGTCCCTGGTTGACGCCTTCTTTGAAGCCGCTTCGATCCTTGACGAAAAGAACATGCCTCAGCAGGGTCGCACCGCTGTGTTGTCTCCTCGTCAATACTATGCTCTCGTGTCCCAGACCGACAGCAACATCTTGAACCGCGACGAGCAAGGTACTCACCTGCAAGCTGGCTCCGGTGTGTACAGCATCGCTGGCATCAGCATTCGCCGTTCTAACAACCTGCCTTTCAAGGCTGGTACCGTGACCACCAAGCAAGGTGAGAACAACGACTACAGCGGTGACTTCTCTAACCACTGCGGTCTGATCTACTACCGTGACGCTGCTGCTGTCGTGGAAGCTGTTGGTCCTTCTGTACAAACCACCGGTGGTGATGTGAAGACCATGTATCAGGGTGATCTGATCGTGGGTCGCATGGCTATGGGTGCTGGTACCCTAAACCCTGCTGCTGCTATCGAACTGCAAGCTGCTGCTTGATCGGGGGTAGTACTATGTCTATCAATCCTGGTGTTTCACAGATTGTAGATGTGGATTCTAATGAAATGAGTGACAAGGCTATTACCCAGTCACAAACTTTGAATCCTCCTACTCCTGTTGAGTATGGTACTGCTGTTTCTGGTGGTGTGCAGAATGATGCCACGGCTGGTGACAGCCTGCCTGCCTAGTAATTTATTGAGGAAAACTTATGCCTACTATTAAAGGATATTCTGTATCCCGTTCTGCAGGTGGTGGCACTGGTGTGGCTTCTACTGTGTATTCTTACAGCGGCAACCCCGCTGGTCAAGCTCACACTGGACGCAACGGTGCTTACGACCGTCCGACCGCTGATGGTCTGACTGAAGCTCGTATCCCTACTCTTCTCAACGGTGACAAAGCAGTTGCCGATCATGACGTAACTGCTGTTGCTTCTGTTGTTGCTGTGGGTGATGCTGGTCCTTTCAGTGCAGCAACTGCTGTGACTGCAACGACCACAACTATGACTGGTTCTGGTGCTGGTCTTATCGTCTCTTTCACTACGCAAGCTGATGGTAAAGCCAATGCTACTAACACCAACTACACCATTGTTAATGGTGGTGAGTCTTATGCTTCCGCTGACCGCGTTTCTATTGATGGCTTCCCTAACAGCATTCTGACTGTTACTGCTGCCTAATTTACACTGGGGTTCCTACGCGGGACCCCTTTTTTTTATCTATTAATATGACCTTTTCTGCTTCCACATTTCAGACCGATACAGAACTATCCGCAGTCAACCAAATACTGGGAGCGATCGGTCAGTCCCCAGTCACCTCTTTAGATTACACAAATCCTGAGGTGTCCTACGTTTATCAATTACTTCAAGAATGTACCCGTGATATTCAGAATGAAGGCTGGGTATTTAATAGAGAATTAGCTGTACCTTTCACCCCTGATGAGAATGATAACATCGTATTTCAGAGTGACATGCTACGTCTTGATGTTAGTGGTGATTACATTAACAGGAACACAAATGTTGTTCAACGCGATGGTAAACTATATGATAAGGTACAACATACTTACAAATTTAACAAAGAAAATAATCTTGTAAATTCTGACGGTAAAGTATACCTTGATGTTACTTGGTTGTTTTCTTATGATGACCTGCCACAAACTTTTAAGAGGTATGCCATTGCTAGATCCCAGGTAAGAGCAGCTACACAGCTTGTCTCTAATGCCCAGTTGTTCGGTATGCTACAGCAACAAGAACAGATGGCACGAGCTGCTTGCATGGAATACGAATGCAACCAAGGTGATTACACCATGATGGGTTGGCCAGAACAAACCCAGTATCGACCCTATTCTCCATATAGAGCACTGCAACGATGAGTGGTATTAGCCAAACAATCCCTAACTATGTCTTAGGTATCTCTGAACAACCAGACCAACTCAAAAGCCAAGGACAGGTCAGGGACTTGGTTAATGGGTTGCCTGACGTTAGCTTGATGCTTGTCAAACGGCAAGGTACTGAGCTACTCACACAACTATCTCCTGACAATGGCGTTAACGATGCCAACGAACATGTTGGTAAATGGTTTGATATTTATCGTGACCCTGATGAACAGTACATGGGTGTCATTAGACAGAATGGTACTGTACAAATCTGGCGTCTTGTAAACGGTCCTACCTACACCTACAGAAACACTGCTGGTACTGCTGATGTAACTAGCAGAAACTATGTCAACCTGATTGGAGACACTGGATCTGGTAGGACTGATGGTCAAGGTTTTGATGCTAGTGATGATGATTATAATGCTGACTACAATAATGTAGCTACTACTAATACCACTGACAATACTGCAACTGGATTGACAGTCAATTTTAATGTAGTGAATGGTGTATGCCAGTCAGTTAAAATCAACAGGATGGGTAATGATAACTACGAATCAGGTGATCAATTCACTATTGATGGGTTTGCTGGTATTACCTGTCAGTACTTTACAGGTACAGCAGGTGAAGAAGTACATGTACATTATGACAGCGAGAATGTAGAGCCTTACAGCATACCTACCTTTAAGTGGCCATTTGCTACTGCACGTCAACCAAGGGTTGCAGTTGATCATTCTGGCTATCTTGAACACACAGACTCTAATAATGTTAAAACTCTGACTATCAATGATACAACTATCATTGTAAATAGAGGTTTTACTGCGTCAATGACCGGTGATACAGAACCTGCCCAAGAGGCTGAAGGGTTTATTGATGTCATTACGCTGGCATTTAGTCAGGTATATCAGTTTAACATCATTCAAGATGGTACAACTACTGAGATTATTTCTGCAGCTACACCTGCAACCAGTGCAACAACTGAAGCACTGCTTGATGATTTGGCTGGTAAGGTAAATGATCTTGCTGATTTTAGTGCTACAAAGATTGGTAATGGGTTGCACATTACTTCAACTGGTAATACCTTTACTTTAGAAACTCCTGAACGTTCTTTGTTGAATGTCTTTACTAACGAAGTACAAGACATCACACTACTGCCTGACCAGTGTCACCACCATTATCGCTGTAAAGTTGCTAATAGTGGGTCATTAGAAGATGACTACTATGTCAGGTTTGTTGGTGCTAACGACGTTGATGGTCAAGGTACATGGGAAGAGCACAGAGCACCTGGTGTATCTACAACTATTGATGCGACAACCATGCCCCATTTAATGGTGCGTATGTCAGATGGTTCGTTCCTTGTAAGTCCTGCTGATTGGGAAGAAAGGTTAGTTGGTGACAACCTTACTAACCCTGAACCTTCTTTTATTGGTAATGCTATCAATAATGTTTGTTTGTTCAGGAATCGTATCGGATTCTTGTCAAGACAAAACATTATCCTGTCCAGACCTGGTGACTTCTTTAACTTCTTTGTAACCACAGCGCTAGCTATTACTGCTAAAGATCCTATTGACGTTTCTGCTTCTGCTGCCAACCCTGCTACTCTCTTTGATTCAATCGAGGTTAATGCTGGTCTCCTGATGTTTAGCAGAAGTGAGCAGTTTATGCTGACTACTGACAATGATATTTTAAGTCCTGAAACTGCTAAAATTAACTTTGTTTCTGCTTACGACTATGATATTGACATCCCTCCATTTACTCTGGGTACTACTGTTGGATTCCTTAACGACCAGGCTGGTAACACTCGTCTCTATGAAATGCAGAACCCTCCCCGTGAAGGTCAGCCTGAGGTAGTAGAACAGAGTAAAATCATCTCTACACTATATCCTTCTAACATTACTAACACTGCTACATCAAAAAGTAATAGTGTTGTTCTAACTGGTTCTAATCAGTTTAATCAGTTATGGGGTTACAGATACTATAACACAGGTGAGCGTAGGATTCAGAATGCTTGGTTTAAGTTTGTTATTCCTGGTTTCTGCATTCACCAGACAATCATCCGTGATACTTGGTATGGGTGTATTAGGATTGATGACACCGATGGCAGTGGTGATAACATTGTGTCGCTTGTTGCTTTGGATCTAAATCCTAATGATGCTACTGTAACTCTAAATGGAATAACTTTTCCTATCCTTGTTAATCTTGACAACAGGGTAGAGATACCACATGCTGATCTAACCTACAATGCTGCTAATGATCAAACTACATTTGACATGCCGTTTGATTATGCTCAAACTAAACTGAACGGAACTGACACACAGCTTATGTGTTTCCAAGTAGGTAATGGTGTAGACGTTCAGTGTGTTGATATTGAAACTGCAGGAGACAATCGTGTTAACACTATTAATGCTGCGTTTGATTCGATCACACTTGATGGCAAATGGGATGAACGTTACTCGCTGGCAATCACTAATAGTGCTGCTGGTAACATTGCTGATGGTGAGCATGTTAATCTAAAACTGGTAAATCAAACAGTAACAAATGCCAACGCTAATGGCATGACAGTTGGTGCTACTGTAGAGAATGGTGTTATAACTAAAATATACGTTTCGTCTTATGGTACTAATTACACTAACGGGGACGTTCTTCGTATTGCTGGCGCTCCTGATTCTAGGCTTACTCTAACCATTACAGATCTAACAGTATGGATTGGGTACCAATATACTATGGAAGTTGATTTTCCAACCATCTATCCTGTTAAATCAGCTGGTACTAACTCCATTAGATCTGACGTTCAAAGTAGTCTTATCATTCATAGGTGCAAGTTTACCACTGGTGCAACTGGCACATTCGACATTGAACTGGGTAGAGTTGGACGACCAACCTACACAGCTACACACGAATCACGCCCTATGGATGCGTATTTAGCAAATAACGCACCGATGCTGTTTGTAGATGAAACTACTATTCCGGTTTATGAACGGAACTATAACGTTAATCTATCACTCAAATCTAAATACCCTCTTCCTGTGACTCTTATTTCTATGACATGGGAAGGAGAGTACACTAATAAATTCTATCAGAGGTCTTAATGGCACTGAACTATATATTGGGCGGAGCGCAGCTTCTTATGGGTGGTGCCCAGTCTATTTTTGGACACAGCGCCAGACAAGCTGCATACAACCGTGCTAAAAGTCAAGCACGCCGTCAAAACATGTTGCAACGGCAACAACTGTCTGCTAACTATGTATCCAACATTCAGGGTATAATGGATCAGCAGCAGATGATTGCTGATGCTTTTGCTGCTCGTGTTCAACAAGGACACCAGCAAATTAAATTTAATAATGAATATGCTGCTGATGTCTACCGATTACGGCAACAGAAACTGAACGACACTTTTGCTTCTGCTGCGTTCTCTGACCAAGCTAGGGCAGTCCAACAAGCTCAGGCTACTGGTATCGCTGCTGCTGCTGGTCGTACAGGACGCACAGCTGCTAGGTTTGATGTGGCTAACCTTGCTCAACTGGGTCGTAACCGTGCTATCCAAGCTAAACAACTTACTGGTGCAGTTGATACATTCAACATGCAGAGTAAGATTGACAATCGTAGGTTTGCACATCAGAACTATTTGGTTGGACAAACTGCTGCTGTACTGCCTAGATTTGGTCGTATCCCTAATATGCCTACTATGCCCATGATGCAGAGTGTGGGTCCAGCTCCTTCAAGTATGGGTCTTATAATGGGTCTTGGTCAGGCTGGTATGAATGCATTTAACACCTTCCAACAGTTCTCACCACAAGGTCCTCAACTATTTGGTCAAGAATGACATTTACTCCAATAAATCAACAGGACCAGTATAATCCGGCTCAAGGGCCAGATATTGGTCAACCATTACAAGCTGCTGACATTGAGTCGCAGATTAGACAAGCGTTTCAGCAACAGCAAAGCCTTGATAGAGCGTTCTTAGGTCAAGAGCAAGCCAATCAAAAGATGGCTCTCCAGAACCTCAACACTCAATTCCAATCAGAAAACAAAAGAGCTGAAGCACAACTCAAGCAGATGCAAGAGCTGGGTCAGTTCTCAGAGATGGTGTTGGGACTGGGTAAGGAGTTTGGTAAGAAGTACATGGAAGACAGGGCAGCTGAAGGTAAGGCTGCTCGTCTTGATATGGATGCCAATAACTGGGATCCTAAATCAGTAGAGAAGTACAACCAGACTATGGCAGAACTAAAGGCTGCTGGTATGTCTGCTGACCAAGCTGCTGGTGAAGCACTACGTCGTACTCAAGATTATGAGGTTGCTCAACGTTATCGTTCGCTTGGTCAGTACCAACAAGTTGGTTTTGCTAAGCAGCACATGGCTGAAGCAAAGGTTGCATTTCCGTCCTACCTCATGGATCAGATGCAGTCTAATAACTCACTTGAGATCCGTCGTCCTGATGGTTCTACTTTTACTCCTGCTACTGCATCTAACAGTGCAGAACGAGCTGCTGCTGCTAGTGTCATCTACAAAGACTTTGTTAAACAACAAGGTTTTGCACAAGCTAGAGACGAGTTTGTAGAACAGTTCTTTGCTGGTGGTAAAGGTGGTGCAAGGGAACAAATGACAGCGTTCCTTGCTGATGCAAACAAGAGGCAGGGTGTCAACGATTCCCAAAGGGATTGGGTTGTCAACACACAGGAAATCAACAACGAATTAGATGTTGGTAACTACAATGTGGGTCAAGACCTGTGGAATGCTACAGGATTGATTGTTGATCCTAATAGTCAAAAGCCTCTTAGTTTTGCTCAACGCTGGGACAAATACAAAAGTGTAGTTAAAGATAAGATCGAGTCTGATCCTAGCTTTGATGTTGAAAAGTTCTTAGAAACAAACACTGATCCTGCTACAGGTAAGCCTCTTTCAACCCGTAAAGGACTGGCTAACGAACTGCGTAAGGCTTCTGTTGCTGCTACGTCAAATCGTTGGCAGACTGTCCAAGCACAAGGTAGTAACACCTGGATGGAACTAGAAACCCAGATGCTTGAGACTGCTAGAGCACAAGGTGATGGATTTACCTATGGTGAATACATTCAGATGCAACAGCAACTACAAGGAATCCAAGGTGGTGGTGGTGAGTCAAAAGCCCTGTCTGCTATGTATAATCAGACTCAACAGGTTGAGAACCGGGAATCCAACAAAGCTATTTTGATGCAGGCATTCTCTGATGGTACTTTGACACCTGAGATGGTCAAAGAAGCTGGGTTTGCTGATGGTAGTCCTGAAGGGATGGACTTGATGAACAAGGCTCTTTCTACACAGAAAGCTACTGGTCAGATGAATTTGCCAGAATTAAAAAACTCTATTAATCAAGCTGTCAAAGGAGTTGCGAACTTAAGTCCTGATGCTCCTTTGTCTCTTGACACACTTGGTCTCAGTAACAGGCTGTACTCTGAAGCCAGAGCATTAGCTGTAAAGATTGTTCGTGATGAGAACTTGTCACCTGAGCTTGCTCAAGTTGAAGCTATTAACCGGTTAACACCACAATGGCAAAGTCAAGGGTTCCAGAAAGGTGCTACACAAGGGTCACTTGCACCTGGTGTTGGTAACAACTTCAGTAACTACAATAGTGTTCAGAGAAGTGCTGCTGCAACACGTGGTGCTGCTGCTATTGCTGCAAGGAATAAGTTCGACACTGACATTCAGCAGAAAGGTCTTAGTACTTTTAGTGCTGGTAACTACATCGACCCAACTCGACTGCAAGCTAACATTGAAGGATACTACAATCCTGATGGTTCACTGAATAAGAACTGGACACCTGATCCTTTGATCAAACAGTTAGCTGATGCTAATCCAAACGAAACTGAATTTACAATTACAAATAAGTTGATGAAAGCTAATGGTCTTACCTTAGACATCAACGGACAACAAGTAACACAGCTCCCCTCCCCACCTTCATTGTTTGCAGATGGTTCTAGGAATCAAGAAGTGGATGCACAGACAACTGCTTTACTTCAGAACGGAGCTAAACTATTAGAACGAGCAAGAACTTCAAATGAAACTATTCGTGCTGGCTTGGCTGCTGGTGCTCCCTCTTCCAGGATTCGCGTACCCAAAGAACTGACGCCAGTCTTTGAGCGTGTTAGTTCTCAGACTGGCATGAGACCAGATCTTATTACTGCTATTGCACAGACAGAGAGTGGGTTAGATCCTAATGCGATTTCCCCTCCTAATGCTGATGGTTCAAAGGACTACGGTCTTTTCCAAATCAACAACCAAGCACATCCTGATTACAGATATGTACAAGGTGATGTCGGCTCTAATGCTGACTTTGCTATTAGACAATTAAATTATAGTGCTGCCCGTGCTGATGAACTGGGAGTACTACCACAATACCGTGAGAAGTTTATTCTTGCTGGTTACAACCAAGGTCAAAACTCTATTCCTGTTGTAAACGGTGTTCCACAGTTCAATGCTGCACATCGTGCTTACATCAAAAAAGTATACAAACAACTTGGTGGTCTGGGTAAGACAGAAGTACTGAATGACCCTGCTACTATGCGTACTACTTACGCTTCTATTGCTGATCCTGTGTACATCACAGGGAACATTGGTCTTACTTCTACTGGTCAACACCTTGATGTGAAGCGTGTAGACAGAGGTTACTTTGAGTATAATGCTCTAGACAACTTTGTTGAAGTAGATGACCCTGAATTTGGACGTGTGCCACTAAGCCGTGTCCCTGAAACTGGTGACTTTAGAAGTCATACTGTCCGTGGCTCACACGGTAGAGACTATGGTACCTATTCAGGCAGTAAGCTGTATCTGAAGAATGGTGCAAAGGTAGTCCCTGAACTAAGTGGTCCTACTGAACACGGTTACTATCAAGTGATCGAGGTTCCTGGTGGCCAACGATATTCATTCCTCCACGGAAGTCTTCCTAAATGAACGAAGCAGAATTTTACGGTTACGACCGTACACCTGAAGAACAAGAAAAACTCCAACAAGAAGCTAATGCTATTGTAAATCAACAACAGCAACAAGCTGCTAATAATGAAGCTGTTGGTCAGGTAGAGCAAGCTAATGCTGCTCCTCCTGCTGGTGTTCAACCTAACACTAACAAGGATAACCTCGCTGCTACTCCAGCACGTGGTAGTTTAGACGAGAGCTCTTTCAATTATAGAAAGACTAACCAAGATGGAGCTATGGTCCTGCGTGAAGGCGCAGGTCCTGAGGGTGAAGACGAGATCATTGGACCTACCTTAGAGCAAGGTCAGTATGAACCTAGTGGATACGTCCCTGGTTCTATCCAAGATCCTAACGTAAAGTCACCTCTTAAACCAGTTGCAGACGCTGTTGAACCTGTTGTCAAAGGTCTGCATGACTGGTTCTCATCTGAAATCAACACCAAAGCACACTTTTGGGGTGTAGAAGATGACATCATTCCCCGTGCTGATAATGTAAACAACCAACTACAGGACGCTACTAGGGATGTAACTGCCCTGCTTGCTCCTATCATTGCCTATACTAAAGGTGCTAAGAAACTAGGTGGTGGTATCCATAAGTCTGGTGTAGCACCGGCACGTCTACAGGCATTGGGTAATGACCCTGCTTTTAGGATGTTAGCTAACCTTGGTATTGATGTTGGTGTTGGTGTGCATGTGGATAGCACTGCATATCAGCAAGGACAAGACCATAACTTGACTGGAACTCTAAAGGACACATGGCCAGAAACATTCAAGGGTGTGCCAAACTGGTTGGCTACCTCTGACAATGATAGTCCTGACACAAAACGCCATAAGAACCGCCAAGAAGGCGCTGGAATGAGTGTTGCTACTGAGCTGATTGGTTCCCTAGCACGACTTGGTAAAGCTGCCTGGGGGTCTTGGAAAGCCACTAGGTGGGTTCCTAAGAACGAGAAAGCTACTACATTCTTTGGTAATCTCTCTGAGCAGTACAAACAAACTGCTATTCAAAATAGTTTAGACGTAACTGCACAGGCTGCAGAAGCTCGTACCAAGAACCTAGATGACATTGGTGCTTACTACATGTCTAAACTAGATTCTAACATGCCTATTGAAGCACCTATTAAAGGTGTCCATGACATGTGGGACTGGACTGCAACTGGTATGCGTTCAGTTGATAATGCTGGTGTTGCTGGTGCTGCTACTGATGTAGCACGTATTAGTCAATCTGCTGGTACTCAGTTTGGTAGGCTTGGTAACTTCGTTAGTTCTGTTGCTGTCAAGTATGGTATTGATGGTGCTAATCTGAAGAACAACTGGTTGCTGGATAATGTAACCAAAGAGCTGGATAATGCTGGTGCTTTTGATGTCATCCTTGATGATGGAACTAAGTTTACTAGCGATCAGATTAATCGTGCTGTGACTAGCATGGCTGAAATGATGTCTGAGCCTGCTGCTACTCCTGGTTTTATTGAGGATATGCTCAAGAAAATGACCAAGGATGGTGTACTGGGTGAGAATGCTACTCAAGTCTTTGAGGGAGCTACATCCAAATATATGGACAGGATCTATAACCTCAAGCGTATTCAAGCACAAGCACTGACTGAAACCTCTATGGCTGGTCAGGTTGCTGATAATGCTGAGACACTCCTGGAAAACATGGGTACTGAGGTAGGTGAACAGATCACTGAAGAACTCTATGATCGCTTAGAAGTTCTCCTTAACTTCCGTGCTATGTCAAACTGGGAAGTTGCTGAGACTGCTGTCAATAAGAACATCCTTGAAAAACTGAGGCAGTTTGTCAAAGGTAAGGATAGTCAGATTGTCAAGCAGCATTTTAAGAATGAAGCTGAAGCTTACAACATCAAACTAGATCAAGTACAGGATAACACTAAGACTTTCTTGGACACTCTCCGTAACATCTCAAAGGAGCGTCCTGAGTTCTTAAAGCCGATGTACGAAATGTATGACGCTACTAATGGTAAAGTCAATACTATGTACGGACTGAACAAACAGTTCCAACAAGAAGTAGGTGACCTCACTAAAGCGTTTTACAATGGTGATCCTAGTATGCCAAGCCGGTTGGTACAAGCAGGCTTTGGTAATGTCATGAACTCCATGCTGTCTGGTTTTGGTACCCCTATTTCTTCTGCTCTTGGTAACTTTGGTGGTCTAACACAGAAATGGTTTGGCATGGTTGGTGGTGCTGCACTGAGTGGTGACTGGTATGGTGTCCGTCGTGGTATGGCTGCTTTTGGTTCTCTGACTGATACACTGGCTAAGTCTAGTGCATACGCAAAGGAGACCATGTGGAAACTATCTACTGAACCTGACAAAGCTGCTGACTTGTTGAACCCTGATCTTGCACAAGCAATGACAGAGCAAGGGCAACGACTTGAAGCTCTACAGTCTTTTGCAGAAGCACATGCTGCTCGGGGTAATGATGGTCCCATGATGATGATGACTGCCCTAAAACAGATGACAGACATGAACCAACACCCTGTTATGCGTGGTAGTGGTAATGTAATGTCGTCTCAGGATGCCTTTGTTGATGCATTCATGGCTAATGTCCAAGCTCGTGCTGATGCGTTTGATGTTGTCAATGGTAGGCTGACTATTCCTGAATTAGTCAGTGGTGATTACGATGCAGATAAACTCTTTGAAGAGGCATACAAATTGTCTTATGAGAAGATGTTTAACTCTGATGGTGTTATGACTGATGAACTAGCATCATTTATGCGTGGTGAAGTTGCCCTAAACAACAAGTTGGGCAAAGGTGGTGTCATGGACATACAGAGCTGGGTAGATAGTGTCCCTATTCTGCGTACTGTATTCATGTTCCCCAACACCCAAAAGAACATGCTTTCCATGTTTGGTGTCAAATACAACCCTGCTACTCCCTTGCTTGGTGGTTTTGGTGATCAAATCCAAAACTTTGCTTGGAAGCGGTTGGAAGACATCACTCCTGATGAGATGATTGCCTCTCTCAAGAGCCGTGGTATCAACAATTTACCTCCTGATAAAGTCATCCCTACTTTCGTTCAACTTCGTCAAGAAGCTCTTGGACGATGGGCAATGGGTACTACAGGTGCTATGCTTGGTATGACTGCTTTGATGAATGGTCGTCTAACTGGTGATGGTCACTGGGATCCTAAGGTACAACGTGCTAGGGAAAATACTCCTGGTTACCCAGGTAACCGCATGTACAAAGTACCTGGTATTGAAAAGTGGGTAAGCTATGATGTCCTTGGTCCTATGTCTAGTTGGATTGCAACTGTTGCTAACATTGGTGATAACTGGCAGACACTAGGTGATGAGGGAATGGAAACTATGTTGAACAAAGCTGCATTTATTATGGGTGCTGCTTTGGAAGACAAAACGATGATGAATAACTATCGTACTGTTCTTGACATCATGAATGGTGACGAAGGCGCTATTAACAGGTTCACAGCTGCACAGATAAACGGGTTTATTCCTGGTGCTGGTCAACGCTCTGAATGGTCTAAGATGTTTGGTCCTTACCAAGCAATCATTGATCGTGACATGAGTGGGTATTTCCGTAACCGTAATAGGTTTGGTGATGCTGTAGTACCTCCTGGTGCTAGACTGCCTGTACAAAAGAACTGGTTGAATGGTGGTGAGATTAAGAATGAAAGCTGGATGACACGTGCATGGAACACATACACCCCAATGAAAGTGTCTGATGACATGCCAAAAGAGAACCGGTTCCTCACTGCTGTTGAATTCAATGCTATGCCTGGAGTTTCAACTGACCCTGTAACTGGTGTCCCTTACACTCCTGATGAGCAAGCAGAGATCTTCCAAATAATTGGAGAAGACAAGATCTTCTTGAAAGGTGTTAAACAAGTTATGCGCCAAGCTGAACGTTCTGGTGCATTAGAAAAGTTAGAAGATCTGAGATCTACTGGTGTTGGTAATGATGAGACCAAGCTTACTGAATGGGAAAACATTCATTATCAACTGAATCAACATCTTAAAACTGCTGTTACTGCAGCACGTGCTCGGCTCTCTACTCTTGATCGTATCAACGCTGAAGCTTACATCAAACAAACTAATGACTATCGTGCCCGTCAAGGACAAGTTCCATTGACAGATCGAGCACAAAACTTCCTTCGTCAAATGAGTATTAACTAATGAGCTGTACAAATCAAGTTTTAGAGGCAGGTCAAGGTGCGGCGACAGCTACGACATTCACTCCTACAGAAATTACGTTTCCGTATGATGAAACTTCTGACCTCCGTCTAGACATTTATAATTATGAGGATCAGCAGTGGGTAAATGTCCCACTTGCAACTGGTGCGACTATTGATGTCGGTGGTGCTGGTGATCGATTCTATGCCTGGGAAACCTACCTAGACAATGGTGTAACTGGTGTTCGTACTATTCTAGCTACAGCAAGTACAACACCTGCTCTCCCTGCTGGTGGCACTGCTAGTCACCCATTGGCACCTGCTAACAACAACTATCCTGTAGTCGGTGGAGCTGGTGCTAACGTTCGGTTGTACCGAATGACATCTATTGAAGCAGGTCAACTTCCTGCTTATTTCTACCCTGGCGCGTCTATTAAAGCAGAAGATCTGAACGATAACTTTGAGGCTCTGCGTAAAGTTGTTGAAGAATCTTCTTGTGCAACAGATAATGTAAGTGATGCTACTCCACAACTAGACGCTCGTTATTGGAATAAAGTCAATGTAGATGATGGTGGTGATATTTACACCTCTACCTCTACTTCTGCTTGGCCAAATAATGATGTAACTATTGTTACTACTGCTGCTGGTGATGACCGCTGGTTGAACGCAACTGGTGGTAATGTTATTGGCGGTGATGGTGTAACTGTTACTGAATCTGGTGGTAACATTACTATCTCTGTTGATAATGGTAATGGTCTTAATTTTGATGGTGGCACCCCTAATCAATTACAGGTAGATGCTGGTAATGGCATTATCGTTGACGCTAATGGTGTTAGTGTTGATGCTCACACTGGTATTACTGTTGATGCTAATGGTGTAAGTCAAACTACTTTGTCTCCTAGTCCTGCTGGTACTTATACAACTGCTAACATTACTGTTGATGCAATGGGTCGTGTTACGGCTGCTTCAACTGGTAGTGGTGGTGGTGGCGGTGGTCAAGCTGAAGTTCTTGCTGACGTCGCTGCACTGAATGCACAGGTCCCTTCAGATGGTGACTTGTATCTTATCTTAGATTCAACTGGTTTAAACGCATCTGCAGCATCTGGTGACAATGATAAGGACGTTAATGGTCTTCCTATGACGGAAGGAGCTGGTGGTCCTGTTGGAGGCTATAGCAACCAAATTCAAGTCACTGTTGAATGGGATAATGGTAATGATCGCTGGCAGTACATCCGCTATGCTAATGGTACTCCTGATGCACGATATGTGCTAGAACAAGGTGATACCATGACAGGACCTTTGATTCTGGATGACACTAGTCTTCAGATTCAAGAAGGTGCTGACACTCTAACTATTACATGGCCCACTGGTACTGCTGCCCGTGCTATTACTTTTCCTGACGCTTCTGGTGTTGTTTCTCTTGTTGGGCAAGGGGATCTGGACACTCGTTACCTTGCTGTTACTGGCGATACTGCTACTGGCACCATTATTTTTGATCCCAGTACTGCTGGGAATAACGCTATTGAAACTGGTACTGGTCATGATGTCTATCTTGGGCAAGATTCTAATGTAGTTTTTGAGGGAGCAACAGCTAACGATTTTGAGACTACATTAACAGTTACTGACCCAACTGCTGACAGGACAATTACGTTCCCTGATGCGACAGGTACTGTAGCTTTGTCTGGTGCTGGACCTGTTGATGCACGTTATGTTGCTGTTGCTGGTGACACAATGACTGGCAACCTTGTAATGGATACAGCTAACATCACAGGTGATAGTAATGCTATTACAGCTGGTGCTGGTAACTGGGATTTGAATGACGGTAACTTCTGGACCCTTGGTGCTATTACTGTTCCTACTCCTACTAACATGGCTGAAGGTATTAGCGGTCTTATTATTAACACTGCAGCTGCTACTTGGCCTGCTGCAGGTGGTGCAACATTCCAATATGCTGGTAATACACCTCCTAACATTACTGAGTTCCCAGCTACTATTCCTTTCTATTGTGTCTCTGCCACTGAAATCTTTATCGGTACACCCACTGTCAACATTACATAATGGATCTTACTAATTTTTGGTTTCCTTCTGGCACTACTCAGTCAGGAGGAGGAGGTGGAGACCCCGGCGACTTTGTGGGTCACAGCTTGAGGTTTAGAGGTCCGGCTAATGGCACTGCTGCCCACTATTTATCGAGAACCGCTGCTACATCCGCTGCTACTTGGACTGCATCATTCTGGGCAAAACACGCCGACAATACTAGTCTCCATAACGGTCTAAACGGCTACATCTTTAGCCAAACTGGTGTTGGAGGCTGGAGGGGTACTCAAGACCAAAATACTAATAAGTGGAACTATTACATTTCTGGCGGCCACAGGCTGATTGCGTTTGATCTTAGAGATTACAACGCTTGGTATCATCACGTTGTAAATTACGATGGCACTAACCTCAGGGTATGGATTAACAACCAGTTAGGCCTCACTTACGGCACTGGAAGCGGCGCTTTAACTCTTAACCATATTGGTTCTTTAGGTACAGCTGTTGCCTTTGAGGGCCACCTAGCCGACTTCCACTTTATCGACGGTCAAGCCCTAGACCCAACCACCTTCGGTCGCTACAACGCCAATGGCGTGTGGGTGCCTGTTAAGCCTTCTGGTCTCACATA
>Ga0070746_10001164_pt1 | contig 15832 bp, 18 predicted proteins | sample VirMetDEL_Mar_21_FD_77016 | JGI IMG/M metagenome (GOLD analysis project Ga0070746, IMG submission 77016) | Aqueous microbial communities from the Delaware River and Bay under freshwater to marine salinity gradient to study organic matter... | ecosystem: Environmental > Aquatic > Marine >... | reverse complement strand
TTTCAAACAGAATTTGAATGTGAGTTCTTAGGTTCTGTTAATACATTAATTGCACCATCTAAACTCAGAGTACTTGCATACAAACAACATTTACAAAAGAATGCTGGAATAACGGTTCATAAGAAACCACAAAAAGACCATACCTATATGTTGACAGCTGACGTTGCAAGAGGAACACAAAACGATAACTCTGCGTTTGTAGTATTTGATATAACCGAGATACCATATAAGGTAGTTGTGACTTTCAAAGACAACGAAATAAAACCTTTACTTTTTCCACAGATAATACATCAAGTTGCAAGAGCATACAATCAAGCATTTGTTTTAGTAGAGGTGAATGATATAGGTGAACAAGTTGCGAACAATTTACAGTTTGATTTAGAGTATGATAATCTAATCATGGCATCTATGAGAGGTCGTGCTGGACAGATAATGGGTGGTGGTTTCTCTGGTGGTAAAGCACAACTGGGTGTACGAACAACAAAGGCTGTCAAGACAGTGGGTTGTTCTAATCTAAAACAAATAGTAGAGAGTGACAAGATAATCATAGAAGACTTTGATATTATCAACGAGTTATCTACATTTATAGTACATGGTAGTTCCTTTCAAGCAGAAGAGGGTTGTAATGATGACTTGGTAATGTGTTGTGTATTATTCGCATGGGCAAGTGACCAGACCTATTTTAAAGAACTTACAGACAGTGATATAAGACACCAGATGTATAAAGACCAACAGAACCAAATAGAACAGGATATGGCTCCCTTTGGTTTTGTCGTTGATGGTTTAGAAGATGAAAACATAGGACAGGTAGTAGATGAATATGGTACAAGATGGTCACCTATTGTTAGAAAGTATGACACAGACTGGTAATTAAAAGGTATCAAACTCAATCAAATCATTATCTAATTTAACCCAACAATTCCTACAAACTACCTTAGAATTATTAATTAATTCTTTTATTTCTACTTGACTTTCTTCATTTATCCCTACTCTTTTTACCTTCCGTCTTATAGATAAATCGTGAGGATAGAACTTAAGACAGACTGTTTCACTTTCTTTACAGTGAACACAATACTTATCTGCAAGAAAATCGTTAAGCCACTTTACTCTTTTACGATAATTGCGTCTTGCAACTTTCTTAATTGTTTCTTTATACTTAATATAGTGTGCGTTTCCCATGATTTTATTTATAAACAACTGGAATATAAAAACCATTTTATAAAACTAAAATTTCCTAAATAAAAGTAAAATTACAATATAACTAGAGGAAAAGAGGAGAAAACATATGTCATTTTTAGTTTCCCCTGGCGTCCATGTAAAAGAAATCGACTTAACCAATGTCGTTCCTGCCGTTGCAACCTCAATAGGTGCGATAGCAGCTTCTTTTCAAAAGGGGCCAGTATCATCTGTTACTAATATAACTTCAGAGGAAGAATTATTAGAAATATTTGGTAAACCACAGGGTTCAAGTAATCAATTTGAAAACTGGTTTACAGCTGCAAATTTCTTGCAGTATTCAGATTCATTAAAGGTAGTTCGTGCAGAATCAGCAATATTAAATGCTGGTGCAAACTCTGGTATATTAATCAGAGATGACGACCATTATGAAGCAAGTTTTTCAACTGGTCAAGGTTCACATGGTGAGTGGGCTGCAAGAACTGCTGGAACACATGGTAATTCAATCGGTGTACAGATTTGTGCAACAGCAACATCATACGAACAAGTTTTAAGTGCAAGTGAGTTAACAGTTGGTGAAGATGCTGTTGGTTCAACAACAATTGCAGTTGATGATGTTGACGCATCTGGTAAGGCATTTAATGTCGGTGATTTAATTTCATTCTATTCTGACTCTGCTGGTTCTACACCAGTAGACGAGTTTAATGAATATGAAGTAACTGCAATCAATACTACAGACAATGAATTAACAATACGTTTAAAAGATGACCCAAATGGTGCTGGACTACAAAATATTGTTCCAGATAATTCATACATCAAAAGACGTTGGAAGTTTTATGACTTATTTGACGGTGCTCCAGGCACATCACAATGGGCTACAGACAATGCTCGTGGTTCTGGTGATGAAATGCACATTGTTGTTTACGATACTACAGGAGATATTACAGGTTCAGTTGCAACTGCAGCTGGTGGAAGAACTGCTGGTGTTATAGAAGTATACGGTAATGTATCAAAATCTAGTGTTGCAAAAACTGCTCAAGGTTCTAGTAACTATTATGCAGATGTAATATTCAGAGAGTCAAGATTTATTTACTGGACAGACCATATTTCTGCTGGTTCTAACTGGGGTACAGATACAACAACTACATACACTTCCGTTATTCCAATTACTATAGATGAATTAACTGGTGGTACAGATGATTATGCTGTAACTGCTGGTGAGATGGAACTTGCATACGATAAGTTTGCAGATACAGAATCATTAGATATTAATTTAGTAATGGGTGGTTCATCAAGTATTACAACAGATAGTGCAGCTGGACAGGACACATTTGTAACAATGATTACTGCTCTTGTTGAAGGACGAAAAGATTGTGTGGGATTTGTTTCACCATATCGTTCTGCAACAGTTGGTGTTGCATTATCATCTACTGCAACAGAAAATGTTAAAGCTGCATTTGATTTATGTCCATCATCATCTTACATGGTATTCGATAGTTCATACAAATATCAATACGACAAGTACAATGATGTGTTTAGATTTGTACCAATGAACGGAGATACTGCTGGTCTTTGTGCAAACACAGACAATGTTGCAGATGCTTGGTTCTCACCTGCTGGATATAACAGAGGTGGAGTAAGAGGTGCAGTTAAACTTTCTTACAACCCATCAAAAGCAGAAAGAGATATCCTGTATCGTGCAAGAGTTAACCCAGTTGTTAACTTTCCAGGCCAAGGTGTTACATTGTTTGGAGATAAAACTGCATTAGCAAAACCAAGTGCATTTGATAGAATTAACGTAAGAAGATTATTCTTAGTTCTAGAAAAAGCAATTGCAACTGCATCTAAGTTCCAACTCTTTGAGTTCAATGATGAGTTCACAAGAGCACAATTTAGAAACCTAGTTGAACCTTTCTTAAGAGATGTTCAAGGACGTAGAGGTATATCAGACTTTAGTGTCGTTGCAGATGGAACAAACAATACTGGTGAAGTTATAGATAGAAATGAGTTTGTTGCAGATATCTTTGTAAAACCTGCTAGGTCAATCAACTTTATAACCCTAAGTTTCATTGCCACAAGAACTGGTGTGAACTTTAGTGAAGTAGGAGGTTAATCATGGCAAACATAGATGATTTTAAAGCAAATTTAATCGGTGGTGGTGCAAGAGCTAACCAGTTTAGGGTTACAATAACTCCACCCCCAGGCATAGCAATAGGTTTAGACGTAAGACGTGCATCATTCCTAGTCACTGCATCTAACTTACCTGGCTCAAATTTAGGTGAGATACCAGTACCATTCAGAGGAAGAAATATTTATGTTGCTGGAGATAGACCTGCTCCAGAGCCTTGGTCAACAACTTTCTATAATGACACTGACTTTATGATAAGAAATGCAATGGAGAGATGGCATAATGGAATTAATGATTTTGCTAATAATACTGGTGTTGTAAACTCTGCTGATTTTCAGACAGACTTATTTGTAGAACAGTTAGATAGAGATGAAACAATTCTAAAGACTTATATTTTTAGAAGTGCGTTCCCTCTAACTGTTGGACAAATTGATTTATCAACAGCAGAAGCAACTGAAATTGAAACATTTGAAGTTACTTGGAGATATCAACACTTCGAGCCATCAGGTGTTAGTTTTTAACCTACTAAATAGTATTACACAACAAGTAGGAGTTTTATAATGGCTGACCTTTTTGGGTTTCGTTTTTCACGAATAAAAGATGATAAGAATAAAGAAAATTTCACTCTGCCGTCTGAACAAGACGGCACGATTGATGTCGCTGGTGGAGGTTTCTTTGGACAAGTCCTAGACACTGATGGAAGAGAAAGAACTGAGTCTGACCTCATTCGTAGGTATAGAGATATTGCACAACAACCAGAGTGTGATAGTGCAATAGAAGATATAGTCAACGAAGGTATCGTTGCAAATGAAAGAGCTCAAGCAATCGCAATAGTTCTTGACCAAATTCCATATCCAATGAAAATTAAAAAATCTATAGAAAAAGAGTTTAACTCTGTTCTTAGATTACTTGACTTTGATACTAAAGGACATGACATATTCAGAAGATGGTATGTTGATGGAAGATTGTATTATCACAAAGTAATAGATACAAAAAATCCTAGACTTGGTATTCAAGAAGTGCGATACATTGACCCACGCAAAATTAAAAAAGTTAGAGAATTAGATAAAAGTACAAAGAAAGGTACAAGTATTGAAGTAGTTCAAAAGAAAAATGAATACTATATCTACAATGACAAAGGAATGTTTAGTGGTGGATATGGTGCTGGTGCAAATGAAGGATTAAAGATTTCACCAGACAGTATTACCTATGTTCCTTCTGGAGTTATTGACCAAAACAAAGGTAATGTATTATCTTACTTACACAAAGCTATCAAACCTGTTAATCAGTTAAGAATGATAGAAGACGCATTAGTTATCTATCGTATCTCCAGAGCTCCAGAAAGAAGAATATTCTACATTGATGTTGGTAATCTACCAAAAATTAAAGCAGAACAATATCTGAAAGATGTTATGAATAGATATCGTAACAAACTGGTATATGATGCATCTACTGGTGAAATCAGAGATGACCGAAACCATATGTCAATGTTAGAAGATTTCTGGTTACCGAGAAGAGAAGGTGGTAGAGGAACAGAGATTACTACTTTGCCTGGCGGTTCTAATCTTGGTGAGATTGATGATATAACTTATTTCCAAAGAAAACTATACAGGTCTTTGAATGTTCCTATCTCAAGATTAGAAGCTGAACAAAACTTTTCACTTGGTAGGTCAACAGAGATTACAAGAGATGAACTTAAGTTTACAAAGTTTGTACAGAGAATAAGAAAGAAATTTACACCATTACTTACTGATATGTTAAAAACACAATTAGTATTAAAAGGTGTAATGACAATAGATGAGTTTCATAATATAAAAGAACTTATACAGTTTGACTTCTTACAGGACGGACACTTTACTGAACTAAAAGAAGCAGAACTAATGGAAAACAAATTGCAGACACTTCAATCCATAGAGTCATATGTTGGTACGTTCTTTAGTAAGAAGTGGGTACAGAACAATGTACTTAGACTTACTGATACAGAGATTGAAGATATGCAAAATCAAATGAACAAAGAAGCTGGACTTGACCCAGAAGATGGTGGAGTTGATGTTCCAGATAATACAGACGGTATCACAAGATATCCATCTATGGACGGAGCACCCATACCACCAGATGATATAGATGATGGAAGTCCTAAAGATGATAAAGAAGGAGATGATAAATGAGTAGTAAAGATTTCGTAAGTGCATTAGCAAAAGGTAGTAACCTAGATGCAGAAGATGCTTTTAAAAGTGCAATTGGTACAAAAGTTACTGGTGCGTTAGAAACAAAAAGACAAGAACTTGCAAAGGGATTTGCAAACAACCATATACCAGAACCAGAAGATGACAAAACAGTTTAACAACTTTTATTCTTCATTTATGGAGAAGGACGAACATAAGAAATCTAAGGAGTACAAAAAATTGAATCCTAAGATGCGTAAGGCTGTAGATGATATTTTTAAAAAAATGGATTCTAAACCTTCAGATTTCCTAAATAGTTTTGAAAAAACAATAAAAGATGTAGCAAAAAAGTACAGAGTATCCGATAAAGACTTACTTAAGTATTTTGAACGAGAAATGTTAACGATAGGATAAAAAGATGATTTTAAAAGGTTCACAAAGTGCTGTAACATCAGCAACCACACTAGGAAGAGCAACAAGAATTAGAGTTAATGCTACCAATGCTGGAACAATTACTATAGCTGCACCTGTAGGAACTTTTAATGCACAATCTGCTGTTGATGGTGCAGCTATTACACTTAGTAGTCATGGTTTTGTTACTGGTGACGAGGTTACATATTCAGATGGTGGTGGAACTAAAATTGCAGAGTTAGTGGACGGTTCAACTTATTTTGTAATCAAGGTAGATGCAAATACAGTTAATCTTTCAGAAAAATCAGAAGGAAGTGCAATTACTTTATCTGATGGCCCATCAGAAAATCACACTATTACTGCAACAAATACTCATGCTGGAACAGTGGTTATGGTTCAAGACCAAGTTATCATACTTGACAAAAGAGCAAGTGATACAATTGCGTGTAGTGCTGCTATGAGTTGTACATCAATCGGTACTCAACCTTAAGGAAATTTAACATGAATACTATAAAACTTATATCAGAAGAAATCAATGATGTAGAATATATCACTGAACAAAAAGAAGGTGGTAAGAAAGATTATAAGATTAAAGGTATCTTCATGCAAGCTGACATTAAGAACAGAAATGGTAGAGTATATCCTATGGAAGTTCTTGAAAAAGAAGTAAACAGATACGACAAAGAACATATTAAAGAGAAACGTGCTTTCGGTGAACTTGGACACCCAGAAGGCCCAACTATAAATCTTGAGAGAGCATCTCATATGATTACATCTTTACAACCAGACGGAAAGAACTTTATTGGTGAAGCAAAGATATTATCAACCCCTATGGGTGAGATTGTTAAGAACCTAATGGACGAAGGTGCGAAGTTAGGTGTATCATCAAGAGGTATGGGTAGTTTAAATCAGAAGAACGGTGCGAACTACGTTAGAAACGATTTTTACCTTGCAACTGCAGCTGATATAGTTGCAGACCCATCTGCTCCAAATGCTTTCGTAGAAGGTATTATGGAAGGAAAAGACTGGGTTTGGAATAACGGAACACTTGTAGAAGCAGAGTTGGTGAGAATGAAAGATAGAATTGAACGAAGAACTAAAAGTAGACACGCAAAAGAAGATGCGTTAGAGTTTGCTAAGTTCCTCAAATTGTTATAATTTATAAATATATTATACTAAAAGACCAATTAAAAGGAGAGCCCCATGGCTAACGAAATAGATAAAACAATCGAAGAGTTGGAAGCGGAAGTGATTGCAGAATTGGAAGAAGGCAATGGCGCTGACGCTCCGAAAAAAGGTGCAACTGCTGCTGAACCAATGAAGAAAAAACCAACTGATGGTGCAACTGGTGAAGAAGAAATCGGTGGAAGTACCCCAGACAAAGTAGACCCACCTAAAGGTCAAGATGCAGCTGGAAAAGAAGTTTCTGGTGATGCACAACAAAAAGGTGAAGGTAAACCAGACAAAATGCCAAAAGCAAAAGAAGCAGGTAAAAATGCACCTCTTGCTGCTGGTCACGTTCCAGAGGGAGAAGAAGAAATCTCTGAGATGGGACATGAAGATGGTGAGAAAAAAGAGTCACCAACATACGAAACTAAAGCACAAGCTCTTGAAGCAATGGCAGATATCGTTGCAAAAATGCAAAAGATGCCTGCTGGAAAGGTTAAAGACCTTGCAGCTACTTACAATGCTGAAATGATGAAACCTGCTGAAAAAGAAGAGTCTGCTGAAGATAAAGAAAAGTCAGAAGCTGTAGAGAAAAGAGTTAAGGATATCAATGTTAAAGAACACGTTGATGCTTTAATGAACGGCGAAGGTGACCTTTCAGAAGAATTTAAGAGAAAAGCTGCAACAGTATTTGAAGCTGCAGTGAAATCAAAAGTTCGTGAAGAAGTTGAGAGATTAGAAGAAGACTACAGAAATGACCTTGACGAAAACATGAACAAAACTCAAACAGAATTAACTGAGAAAGTGGATAACTATCTCAATTATGTCGTGGAAGAATGGACAAAGGAAAATGAACTTGCAATAGAACGTGGACTAAAAGGTGAAATTGCAGAAGACTTCATTTCTGGATTGAAACAACTCTTTGAAGACCACTATATTGATGTGCCAGACGAAAAATATGATGTCCTAGAGGCACAATCACAAAAGATTTCTGAACTAGAAGCAAAGTTAAACGAAGAAGTAGAGAAGAACATCGGCTTCAAGAATAACAATGCTAAGTTAGTTAGGGAACAGGTTATATCCCAGTGTACTGGTGATTTAACTGAAGTCGAAATTGAAAAGTTTAAGTCATTAACTGAAGATGTTGATTTTACTGACGAAGATTCTTTCAGAAGTAAACTTGACACACTTAAGGAAAGTTATTTCCCTAAGAACAAACCAGTTGTTACTGAAGCAACAGATGATGTAGAAACTGGCAACGCACAGGACATAGACACTTCTGGTTCAATGGCAGTCTATATGAAGGCTATTGGAAAAGGTGTTAAGAGTGCAAAGTAAATAAATAAGTAGAATAATAACAAGGAGAAACTAATGTTTCAAACAGAACATCTACAAGAGAAGTGGCAGCCAGTCCTTGAGCACCCAGATTTACCAAAAATCGAAGATGCTTACAAGCGTGCTGTTACTACAATCATATTAGAGAACCAAGAGAAATCTCTAAGAGAAGACAGAGGTTTTTTAGCAGAAACCAAACCAACTAACTCTTCATTCGGTGGAAACGCTGATATGGACAGCTGGGATCCGATTTTAATATCCCTAGTTAGACGTGCAATGCCAAATCTAATCGCATACGACATTTGTGGTGTGCAACCAATGACTGGCCCAACAGGTTTAATCTTTGCAATGAGAGCAAGATTTGCATCATCTGATGGTGCAGAAGCACTTGTTGACGAAGCAATGCCTGATATTTCTAACCAAAATGCTGCTGGAACAATCGGTGGTGGAGATGTTGGTGCAACAGAAACTAACCCTGCTGTACTTAACGACAGTCCATCTGCTGGAACTTATGTTTCTGCAACTGGTATGACTTCATTACAAGGTGAAGCAATAGGTGACAGTGGTGCGAACGCATTCTCTGAAATGGCATTCAGTATTGAGAAACATACTGTTACTGCTGTAACAAGAGCAATGAAAGCTGAGTACACAATGGAACTTGCACAAGACCTTAAAGCAATTCATGGTTTAGATGCTGAAACAGAACTTGCAAACATCTTATCTGCTGAAATACTTGCAGAGATTAACAGAGAAGTTGTAAGAAATGTTTATGTATCTGCTGTTAAAGGTGCAGCTACAAACACAACTACTGCTGGTATCTTCGATTTAGATACTGACTCAAACGGTAGATGGTCAGTTGAGAAATTCAAAGGACTAATGTTTGCAGTTGAAAGAGATGCAAACGCAATAGGACAACAAACAAGAAGAGGAAAAGGTAATATGATTATCTGTTCTGCTGATGTTGCTTCTGCGTTACAAATGGCTGGTGTATTAGATTACACACCTGCTTTACAAAACAATCTAAATGTAGACGACACAACAACAACTTTTGCTGGTGTGATGAACGGTAGATACAAAGTGTATGTAGACCCATACTCTGCTAACGTAGCTGCTTCACAATACTACATTGTAGGTTACAAAGGTACATCACCTTATGATGCTGGTATGTTCTACTGCCCATATGTTCCACTACAAATGGTGAGAGCAGTTGGTGAGAACAGTTTCCAACCAAAGATTGGTTTCAAAACTAGATACGGAATTGCTGCTAACCCATTCCACACAGGAACGGTTGCTGCTTCTGGTGACGGTGCGATTTCAATCTCAGGAAATACCAACAAGTATTACAGAAGAGTTAAAGTTACAAACTTAATGTAATCCAAATTGTTACCGACTTAGAAGGGGACGCAAGTCCCCTTTTTTGTTTCTACCTAAATATAAATAATAGTGAAAAGGAAAAACAATGGTAGCAGTATCAAGACAACCGACTAAACTGGACTACGCAAGTCCTACTCAATTTAAGTTTACAATCAACCAACTTCCAAAGGTTGAATTTTTTACGGTGTCTGCAAACATTCCAGACATAACACTTTCAGATGTTGTAATCCCTACACCATTTAAGCCTATACCTATTCTGGGTCAAAATTTAACTTATGGTAATCTATCTCTCACATTTATTGTAGATGAGTTTTTAGAAAACTATAGAGAACTACACGAATGGTTAATAGGAATTGGCTTTCCTAAAAGTAGAAAACAGTTTACAGAATTTCGTTCTAATACATCAAACACAGGTAGTGCAACTGCAACACCTAAAGTAGATATGGGTGCAGTAGGAAAAACTGTTGCAGATGCATCTATGTTTTCTGATGCAACACTAACTGTTCTTTCAAACAAAAATAACCCAATCGTTGAAGCTCGTTTTAAAGATATGTATCCAGTATCATTAGGTGCGTTAGAGTTTAATCAACAATCTACTGATGTTGAATACATGACTGTTCAAGCAGACTTCACATATCAAATATACGAAATCCATGCACTATAAATAATACAAAGGATATATTATGACACTTGAAGAATTGAAGATGGAAGTTTATCTTTCATTAAAAGTAAATGATGAAAGACTTGATACAGAAGCACTCAAAAATCAAGAACTCTACGCAAAATACTTAGACCACAAATCACGATTTGAATTACTCTTACACAAAGCAAAGGGTGATTATAAAAAGATGTATCGTGAGAAGTGGGAATATTATGGTGGTAAAGCTGATGCAAAAGTTTATGTTACTAAACCATTTGACCTTAAAGTATTAAAGAGTGACCTAAGTGTTTACATAGAATCAGATGATGATATTATACAATGTGAACATAAAGTAGCATACCTTGAAACAGTTGTCAAGTATATTGAAGGTGTTTTGAGGTCAATCAACAGTCGTGGGTGGGACATCAAAAACGCAATCGACTGGAAAAAATTTGAAGCAGGAATGATGTAATGAAAGAATGGATTGGATACTATGAAAATATATTAACAAATGAGTTATCAGAAAATATTGCATTAAGTTCTAAGGGTTGGAAACAATCTACCTATTCTAGTCATAAAGGAGAAAATCCTATAGAAAAGAGCTTACAAAGAGTTGTAATGAACGAATCATATATTACAGAAAATATGACACACTATGCTGATTTACTTAATGCATCTAAAAATGTAATAGAGTTATATCTCAAAAAACACCGATATATGAAATACTTTGCACCAAACAAATGCACTCATTTTAGAGTAAACAAATATGAAGAAGGTGGATTTATGTCCGAACACGCAGATAATATTCATCATAGTCACCATCAACAATATGGTTATCCATTAGCATCACTTTTGTTTTTTCTCAATGATGGATACGAAGGTGGTGAACTTATTATTTCAGATATAACGTATAAACCTAAAAAGAACTCTGCAATTATATTCCCATCAAACTTTTTGTTTCCTCATAGTGTAAACAAAATTATAAAAGGTACAAGGTATAGTATAATAACATGGCTAATGTAAAAAAACACATTGATATTTTTGCTACAACTATCAGTGAATTTGAATATGTAGCAGATGAAGATTTAAAAAAAGAAATACTTAATAGTGAATTTGAACAAATAAAAAAATCACACACAAGTACATCAAATGATATTAATTTACAAAATAAAAACCAATATAAAGGATTTGTTACAAAAATAATTGACACTGCAAAAGAAATGTGTGATTTTTATGGATATGAATATGATGAATTAGAAATAACTAATATGTGGATTAACATATCACAAAAAAATGATACTCATATGCCTCATAATCATTCTAATAATATTTTTTCTGGAGTTTGGTATCCGTTTAAAAATAAAATAACACCTATATTTTTTTATGACCCAAGAAATGTAGCATCTTTTTGGCAACCTAGAAGAAAAAAATTTAATGTAATCAATTCAAATATGATAAGCTATGAAAATAAACAACATTTAGGTTTGATGTTTCCATCTTGGTTATATCATAGTGTTCCTCCCTCAGATGAAACAAGAATAAGTTTATCTTGGAATATAATAATTAGAGGTAAATACGGTGAACCAAACAGTTTACAAAATGCAAGTATCTAAAGTAAACGAGGTTCATCTTAAGGTAGAAACAGAACCAAGTATCGCAAGAGAACTTGCAGATTACTTTACCTTTGAAGTACCAGGCCATAAGTTTATGCCTGCATATCGTAATAAGATATGGGACGGAAAGATAAGATTATTCTCTACTGCGACTGGTAGAATATATGTTGGACTATTAGGATATCTTAAAAAGTTCTGTGATAGAAATGACATACAAATAAATATAGATGAAGGAGTTGAAGATGTTAAAGAAATTGGTAGAAAAGTTGTGGAGGGATTTGTTAAATCTCTTAAACCCAAATCCAAAGGTAAATCTATTAAGTTGCGTGATTACCAAATTGATGCTATCGAGTATGCTCTTAAGTCACATAGGGCTTTACTTGTTTCTCCTACTGCTTCAGGCAAATCGTTAATTATATATTCTTTAGTTCGTTATTATAAAATGATGGAACTAAAGACTTTGATATTAGTTCCCACCACTTCTTTAGTAGAACAGATGTATTCTGACTTTGAAGATTATGGGTGGAGTTCTGGAACATACTGTCAAAAGATTTATCAAGGACACGAAAAGAAAGTTGAGAAAGATGTAGTGATATCCACTTGGCAATCTATTTACAAGATGCCTAAGAAATACTTTGAACAGTTTGGGTGCGTAATCGGTGATGAAGCTCATTTGTTTAAATCTAAATCACTTACAAATATTATGACAAAATTACATTTATGTAAATACAGATTTGGATTGACAGGAACATTAGATGGAACACAAACACATAGATTAGTTCTAGAAGGTTTGTTTGGTGAAGTAGAAAAGGTTGTTACAACAAAAGAACTTATAGATAACAAAACACTTGCAAATCTAAACATAGAATGTATTGTATTAAAACACAAAGAAGAAGATTGCAAACTAGTAAAGGATTATACATATGCAGAAGAAATCAATCATTTGGTATTACAGCCTACTCGGAATAATTTTATTAGCCGTCTTTGCAATTCATTAAATGGTAATACACTTTGTCTATACCAACTAGTAGAGAAACATGGTAATAAACTTTTTGAATTAATGAAAGACTTTGATAGAAAAGTATTCTTTATACATGGTGGTACAGATGCTAAAACTAGAAACGATATAAGAGGAATAGTAGAAAAAGAAAATAATGCAATCATTATCGCAAGTTATGGTACGTTTAGTACTGGTATTAATATTAGGAACATTAACAATGTCGTGTTCAGTTCACCTTCAAAGAGTAGAATTAGAGTTCTCCAATCAATCGGTAGGGGACTCCGTACAAGTGCAACTAAAGATTCCATTAGGTTGTTTGACTTGTCAGACGACTTATCGTATAAAAGTAAGATGAACTTTACTTTAAACCACTTTAACGAAAGACTAAATATCTATAATGAAGAACAATTCAACTATAAAATTGATAGGATTAAGCTATGAGTAGTTATCAAATAATCAAATTGAAGAATGGAGAAGACTTAATTTGTAATGTTTTAGATAATGAAAATGGTAGACTAAAAGTTTCATCACCATTAAAGATGGAAACTGTCAATCGTTTATCTAAAAAAGGATTAACTGAGTCTTTGGCTCTAACAAGATGGATACAACCGTATTCTGATGAAGAACATTACTTTATAGAATCTAACTCAATAATTATAATGACACCAGCATCAGTTGGTATGACACGATATTATCAATATGTATTAAAGAGTTATGATGGATTGGTATTGAAAAGTGCTAAAGAAGAAACCATAGAGAAAATAAGAAGTGAGAAACAAAAAAGTAGTAAGTTAGAAGTAGATGACGATATACCAGAATCAGAACTAAATGAATATCTTTACACTGATAAGAAGACAATCCATTAGTATATATTCCACCCTACCTCAATGCTTAGTTTAACCATGTTTTGTTAATCTGTCAAGTAAAAAAAATAATAAAATAATATTTGACAAGTATGCAGTTTTCTAGTATTATAGTATTAATTGCGAAAGGTAAATAAATGGCAAAAAGAAAAAGTACAGCTGCACACTATGTAGATAACAAAGTATTTCTACAGGCTATGAAGGAATGGAAAGATAAGTGTGAAGAGGCAGAACAGACAGGTGAAGAAAAACCAAGAGTATCAAATTACATAGGTGAATGTTTTTTAAAGATTGCAAATGGTCTTTCTCATAAACCTAACTTTATGAACTATACATTTAAAGATGATATGGTTTCTGATGGTATAGAAAATTGTCTACAGTATATACACAACTTTAATCCAGAGAAATCAAAGAACCCATTTGCTTATTTTACACAGATAATATACTATGCGTTTATACGAAGAATACAAAGAGAAAAGAAACAAACTCATGTGAAACATAGATTGATTGAGAAAGTAGATTATAGAGCCTTTGTAACTATGGAAGGAGATGAAAATTCTTATAGTGTTAGTGGTTTTGACCCAACGATTATGTTACCAGATGAAGCAGTATATAAACCAAAGAAGAAAGTCAAAGTAGACAAACCTTCTGGACTAGAAAATTTTATGGAAGAAAAGAGTGAAGATAGCGATAATAACTGATACACACTTCGGTGCAAGAAACGATAGTGTACAGTATGATGAATATTTCTACCAGTTTTATGAGGGACAGTTTTTTCCTTATCTACAGAAACATAACATTAAAACTGTTATACATCTGGGAGATGTATTAGACAGACGTAAGTTTGTGTCCTATCGTATTGCAAAGAACTTTAGAGAAAGATTTATATTACCATTTCAAGCTCTAGATATAGAACTACACGCATTGGTTGGTAATCACGATATCTTTTACAAGAATACAAATGATGTAAATTCATTACAAGAACTGATTAACGATAGATATAAAAAGATACACTTATATCCAGAAGCACAAGAAGTAACCTTTGATGGATTACCTATACTGTTTATGCCTTGGATTAATAGTCAGAACTATATCTATTCAATGGGTATGATAGATGAAACTAAGGCTCAGATATGTATGGGTCATTTAGATATTAATGGTTTCAAGATGAACAAAACTGCAATTGTATCTGAACATGGATATGATAAAACTACATTTAGAAAGTTTGATACAGTGATGAGTGGACACTTTCATCACAAGTCAGATGATGGACAGATATTTTATCTGGGAACACCTTACGAAATATATTGGAATGATTATGATGACCCAAAAGGTTTTCATATATTTGATACTGAAACAAGACAGCTTGAGAGGGTAATAAATCCCTTGACAATCTTTGATAAAATATACTATGATGATACTACAACAAATTATGAAAATGTAAATGTTGAACAATACAAAAACAAATTCATTAAAGTTGTGGTTGTAAACAAAAAAGACTTATATCAGTTTGATAGATTTATTGATAAGTTATTAAAAGTTGATACACATGAAGTGAAGATTATAGAAGACTTTACCGATTTAGATGCGAATAGTGTTTCTGATGATATTGTTGAAAATTCAGAAGATACTATTACATTATTAAATAAGTATGTGGACGAGTTACCAGTTGACTTAAATAAAAATAGATTGAAGAACGAAGTAAGAACTTTATATACGGAAGCTCAAGACTTAGATATATGATAATATTCAAATCGGTGAAGTGGAAGAACTTGCTTTCGACAGGTAATTCTTTTACTACAATTTTTTTAGATAAACAACCTACAACTTTGATTGTGGGTGATAATGGTTCTGGTAAATCTACCATACTAGATGCATTGACCTTTGTGTTATTCAATAAACCATTTCGTATTGTTAAGAAAGCACAACTCGTAAACTCTGTAAACAATTCAGAAACAGT
>Ga0070746_10001162_pt1 | contig 15839 bp, 13 predicted proteins | sample VirMetDEL_Mar_21_FD_77016 | JGI IMG/M metagenome (GOLD analysis project Ga0070746, IMG submission 77016) | Aqueous microbial communities from the Delaware River and Bay under freshwater to marine salinity gradient to study organic matter... | ecosystem: Environmental > Aquatic > Marine >... | reverse complement strand
TGTAGAAACAAGACAACAGATCTTGGTGTACACTGACGAATCTTTGTATGCTATGCAGTTTTTAGGGCCACCGTTTACCTTTGGTGTAAACCTTGTGTCAGAAAACATCACAACCATGGGGCCATTGTGCGCCGTGGCTGTAGAAGACAACGTATTCTGGATGGGGCAGAAAGAGTTTTATGTCTACGGTGGTACGGTGCAACGTTTACCATGCACGGTTCGAGACTTTGTCTTTGACGACATAAACCTAAACCAACGTGAGAAGATTGTAGCCGCCACAAACACATCCTTCTCTGAAGTGTGGTGGTTTTATCCCTCTGAAAGCAGCAACACCAACGACAGATACGTTGTTTATAACTACGAGCAGCAAGTTTGGTATTATGGTGCAATGGCACGTAGCTTCTGGATGGACAGAGGTATCTTTGATCAACCGATTGCAGCGGGTCCAAACAACTATCTGTATTCACAAGAGACAGGGTTCGATGACGACGGATCTGCATTGACTGCATACATTGAGTCCAGTCAGGTAGACATAGGAGACGGAGATCAGTTTGCTTTTATCAAGCGCATGATACCAGACCTGACATTCAGAGGATCAACAGCGGGTAGTCCCTCTGCAAATATAACAGTCAAAACACGTAACTTCCCTGGAGGCAATTATCTACAGTCAACATCGAGTGCTGTTACCAAGTCAGCATCGGTGCCTGTTGAGCAGTTCACAGACCAAGTGCATTTGAGATTACGGGGACGTAGTTTTGCAATGCGAGTAGAGTCTACGGCTTCTGGGGTGGGGTGGCGATTGGGATCACCAAGACTAGATGTGCGTCCTGATGGGAGGAGATAGTGTCACGAAACCTGATCCTTCCGTTCTTCGCGGTGCCGCCAACGCAATACGATCAACAATACTTCGCAAACCTAACGCGGAGTTTTGCTGTATATATGGAACAGCAACAGAACCCAGGAGAAGAAAGGGCAACAAGACTTACCTTAACTGATTTACAGGAAGACGATTCAGGCTTAGAAAATGGAGCATTGTTTCAACAGGATGGTTTTGTTAAGATAGCATTAATTAATAAACCGCATGTCCGTGGTTCTGGGGCGACAGGTGCGGTAGGAACGGTAACGGTGACAACGACATGAGCGATACAATTCTTATAATGTCCAACGGTTCTAAGTGGAAACCTTCGACAAGTTCTGATACAGTGCATTGTGTAAACTGTGAAAACGCAGTTGACACGCCTGAAGAGATTGCAACCTATCCAGACGGCGACTGTCCAGATTGTGGGCAGTCTTGGACAGGAAAAGAACGGCGCAGCACAAGTATCATGGTCACAGCACCAGAAGCTATTTCAGGAGAAGCATAATGAGTTTACTATCTGCAATCGGAGGTTTAGTAGGACTAGCGTTTGGCGGTCCAATGGGCGCGGCCCTTGGTTCTGGGATCGGGACTCTTGCATCTGGTGGCGATATAGGGGACGCATTGAAGTCTGGTATCATGGGATACGGAATTGGTTCTATTCCTGGGGTTTCTGGTTTTGCAGCAAAAGGTGCGGGTGCATTGGGACTTGAAGGTTTATCAGGACAGTTTGCAGCACAACAAGCAGCACAAAAAGCTGCTTTGACAAAAATGGCTCCAGGTTTAATGGAAGCTACTTCTAAAATAGGTACTGGTATACAAGCAGGCGCAGGCGGTGCTCCTGCGGCATCTTCTACCGTAGGCTCGGGAATCTTTGGATCAGGAATGGTGGACAACCTAATCCTAGCAGGATTGATCCAAGCAGGGGAAGCAAAACCAATACCGTTGACGCCATTACAGCAACAACAACGAGACAAAGGAGAAAGAGCACCTGACTATCAAGGGATTGCTGCTGCGGACACACGATTCATGAACGTCGGTGGCATGATCTCTGGTCCTGGAACAGGTAAGAGCGACTCTATACCCGCAGCGATCTATCAAAACGGTGGTAGGGTCCAAGAAGCACGGCTCTCGGATGGTGAGTTTGTTATGACAGCGGATGCGGTCAAAGGTGCAGGCGGGGGCAACCGAGCGAAGGGGGCTGCGGAGATGTATAAGATGATGAACAGGTTTGAGAGGATGGCGTAATGGACGTAATCCAACAACAAGGGTTAACCCTTCTTCCTGAGTATCAGGAGCGATACCTAAAAGACCTTCTTGCTAATGTTTATCGCACGGAGCAAGTACCTGCTTTAGACGAAGAAGGTAACACTATTCCTGTTTTGGATGACGCAGGCAATCCCATGCTCAATGAGGACGGTACTCCTGTTCTTCAAATGCAGTCAGTCCCGCGAGGGATTGCATCTATGTCCCCGCTCCTTGGACAACCTCAGTTCGATGACGATGGAAACCCTATCTATCGAAGGGACCAATCAGGGAACTTAATCCTTGATGCTCGTGGTCAGCCGATACAGGAAGTCAAAGGTGGCGTTCCTCGACCTGACGTAATGCCTCTTACTCCTGCACAGCAGCAGGCGATACAACTTGGCATACAGGGTATTGGCGCATATGCCCCTTTAATGGAAGAAGCAAAAGGAACTTACGAATCTGGTGTTGGTACACTCGAGGGTTCTCTAGGTAGATTCGATCCTCGTGGTCAAATTGTTTATGGATACGATGGTGAGCCTATTATGGACGTTGACCCAGAGACAGGAGCCTCTACAGTGCGTAGAGTTGGTGGATACAAAGACTTCTACGATCCATTTGTCGAGCAGGTTATAGATACCACTGAACAGGATATACAAAGACAGGCTACACAGGAAAGAGCAAGACAAGCAGCTAGAGCCGTTGGCGCAGGAGCTTTTGGTGGATCTCGTGGTGAGATAGCAGAGCAAGAAATACAACGTGCAGCAGATGATCGAAAGGCCAGAACAGGGGCACAGTTGCGGTCCGCTGCATTTACTGGTGCACAACAACAAGCTCAATCTGCGTTCGAGAATCAGATGAAACGGGGTCAGTCGGGAGCACAAGTCTTCCAAGGGTTGGGAACTGCACAAGCAGGACTTGGTCAGTTGGCCCAGAACCTTGGCTATCAAGACGTGCAGAACCTGATGAATGTCGGTGGCATTGAGCAGCAACAAAGACAAGCTGAGTATGATGTACAACGTCAGTCTGCTATCGAAACTGCATACGAGCCATTCCAAAGATTTAGTTACATGGGAGACATCTTCCGTGGGGTTCCATCTACACAGCAGTCTCTATCGATAGGATCTGCGCCACGACAGAATGTTTTAGGAAGCACCATTGGTACAGCCATGGGACTTGGTTCATATCAGCAACAGTATGGCGGAGGGCAATCGATCCTCGGTAGTATGTTTAACAGGTAGGTGAGCATGGAAAACAAAAACGTTAATAACAGGCGATTGTTTAAGAAAGCTACGGAAGCACGAGACAAACTACGAGAGATAGGCGGTATTGCAGCAATACCACAACCTCAAGTTATGACTGAAGCACCCAAACAACCTATGGCAGGTGGTATTATGGCCTCTTCTCGAGACCTTATGCAAGCTGCTGCACTGCCACGTCCTGTTGTACTTCCAAGAACTAATCAGCCTGCGCCTATGCCAATGCCTGCGGCCCAAGGTCAGGCACCCATGCTTCCTCCATCACAGCCCATCCCTAATATTGCAGGGATTCCACAGACTAATCGGCCCATGGCCCAAGCACCTCGGCCCATGGCTAAACCCATGGCTCAGAAGCCTCCTGTTAAAAGACTATCAAACGGTGGCCCTCCCATAGCTGATACAACAAAAAGTTATCAAGAACGATTGTCTACAATAGACTTTGGCAAAGCTTTCAAGTTTGGACAAAAGGCTGTAACCACAGAAGGAGCAGCAGAACTTGGAGTTCCTGCGGAGGTAGCAGAACTTGCGAAAACAGATTTAGAGGGCAAGCCCGAGGATGTTTCTAAGAACATCATTGAATCAGAACTTCCTGAAGAACAGAAGACAGGGGACACAAAGAAAGATCTTATAACTACTGCTACAAATCTTGGTATAGAGAGTGTTCCCGCAGAAGCTGAGATAGATGAGATAAACAAAGCTATTGCAGGAGCGAAGCTAGGTGCAGCCTTGGCAGGCAACTACGTCAATCCAAACACAGGGCAGGCAATCAGACCGACAGCAGGGGCACGTATATCCTCCGCAGTAGCAGACAGCTTGATGGTTTCTCGTGACACGGAAACACGTAGGGCGAAGCAAGAGGCAGAGTTAGCAAAGGCTCTTATTGCGGCTAGGGCTAAAAAAGATAAAGAAGGGTTTTTAGATTCAGAGCTTGGTAAGGCTATGTTAAAATCTGTTGATACGTTAGGTGGTAAAGCTAATTACACGGAAGCAGACTTAACAGATCAGTTGATCTCAAGTTATGGAAATGACGCAGTGACTAAATTTTATACTGCATTAGGAAGATCTACTCCTGCTGCCTCAGACACCACTGTTACAGAAACCACTGTTACAGAAACCGCTTCTACAGACACTTCGTTCAATCCTACTCACACACTTAAAGATGGCACCCCTATTATGAAACAGGGCAATAAATGGGTTGATCAACAGGGGAACGATAGAAGCAATGGCTGAAGAATTACAGCTTCCCCCAGGCGCTGTTCCTATAAAATCTGATCTTGATCTTCCCCCAGGCGCTGTTCCTATAGAATCCGATCCTGATCTTCCCCCAGGCGCTGTTCCTATAGAGGAAACTTTTACAGATGCTGTTTTAGACGCCTTTGATCCAGTTATTAATGCTGCTAGTACCGTGGGCAGTATTGGTCGTGGTGTTTTAAATGCTCCCATTTCTATCGCAGGGGGTTTAGCGGAAACTGCTGCACTTATTGTTGATTTTGGATTGGGAACTAATACAGCGACTCAAGTAGAAAATACTTTTGATGCGATAAAAAACGTAACAGGATCTAAAACAAAAGCAGGTCAAATTGCAGATGATGTTGTTTCTTTTGGAGCTTCCTTTCTTGTCCCTGCCTTGTGGGTTAGTAAAGCAACGTCAGTCGCTCGTGGATTAAAAACAGGAAAAGGTCTCATGGGATTCGCTCCCAAGAGCAAGATAGGTAAGAACCTAGATAAACTAGCTGTTAAGTTTGGCAATAGCGCAAGTGGCAAAGCATTGTTAACGCCAAAGGTTTTAGGCGTCAGACCGGGACAAGTGCTTGCAACAGCAGCAGGAACGGCTCCGATTAGTTTTGCTGTGTCTCCCTCTGGTCGGCCTACTCTCTCTGACTCCGTAGATTGGATGCCTGATTTTACAGAAACAGATCAACAACAAGTACAAGGCAGAGATGAAACAACTCGTAGGATAACAAACAAGTTTAAGAATGCTGTTGAAGATACTGCCATGGGTGGTATTTTTGATATCGGTCTTGGACTCGGTCTCACAACGGCAAAAGGAGTAGGGATAGTTGGAAGTGCTGCTCTTAAATCAAAGCCTGTTAAGCCTATAGTCGAAAAAACAAAAGACATTTCTCAACGGGTGTATGATGCAGGGTTAAAAGACTCTTTAGTAGAAAACTTTGCTAAAAGAAATCTAACATCTTTCAGAGGATTGAATCCTAAAGATGCAAACGAAATAGAGTTAGCATTGCAACAAGCTAAAGAGGTTGATCGAGCTAGTTATGTTGCTGCCACCGATTTTGACGCTGCTGCTAGACAGACTCTTAAAGATAGTTTTAGAGATTCTAAATTAAATCTAGACGGAATAAATGCTAGATTGAAAGAAACAAATAAACGTTTTGACGATTTAAATGCAGAAAAGAAACTTTTAAATGTTCAAAGCAAAGAACTTACTGATGAGTTAATTGAATTATCAGATCAGGGTTTAAGCACTTCAGAAATAGTTGCTCGTACAAATCCAAAAAGAATTGAAATAGATGAAAAACTTGCAGCAATAAAAAAAGAACAAGAGTCCATAGGTTTAGAAAACAGACGTTTAGAAACATTAAAAAGAAACAAGAATAAAAAAGTTTCTGATATAGATTCTGACAAACCAGAGTACGGAAGAAGTACCTTTACAGCAAGTGTGATTAGAAAAGACTTAGAAGAGGTTCTTAGTGGCAAAAAAACCATTAATGACATAGACTATTTGTCTCCTGAGTTGGGCCGTTCAATCGAAAGGATGCAGTTAATTAGTGCACGAACCACGGACGACTTACTAAGAACATTAGAAGAAGAGATAGCAATCGCACCAACCAACACCGTGCGTTCTCAAAAAGCGCAAGAAGCATTAGGAGAAATCAGAAAGAACCAAGAAAAGAAAATCACCCACCTCCGTCGTTTGTTTCAAAGGTACGAAGATCCTGTATCTTTTTATAAACAACTAGATCTAGATTCTCCTGAGTACAAACAAACTGTGGATGATATGTATAATCATATGGGAGTAAATGATTTATTTGCCCCGGGTGCCACAGTTGATGAAATGCGAACCATTGCAGAGGATGAAGTTCGTAGTATGCTTGGACTAGCGGCGACTTCATCAGGGTTGGGTAACAAGGAACTTATAAAAAAGGTTCGAAGAGAAATACGTCTCGCGGACACTCTTGCTGACGATGGGAGTGTGATTGTAGCTAGGATTCCAAAGTTTAAACAAGCAACAGATATACTTGAGTCAAGGACCAAGTTTCTTGATAAGAGTGAAGCGGCACGAAAGTTGTTAAAAATAATTGATGAAGACCCTGTGGGGATCTGGAGAAAGACTGTTAACGACACAGCCAACTTAGTAGCCAGTAGAGATTTTTACAGATCCATGCCTATCGCTTCTTTGTCAGATGCTCGTTTAATGTTGCAACAGGGCGGAAGACCTATGATCGTGCGACCTCCAGGTGAGGTGTTCATGGATTCTCCTGCGGCGTTGCAACGTGTAAAGCCAGGACAAGACGGTTATCGTCCTGGGTTAGCGGATAATTTGCAACCCACTATCCGTGAAGTAATAGAAGAAGAGATGAAAGACCTTGAGGGTTACATTAAACTTGGGGACGAAAGTGCCGAAAGAGTTTTTGGCGGACAGTTTGGTGAATTGTCAGGTATGTATGTAGCTCCTGAGTTCTATCAATCTATAACTGCCCCTTATAAACTAAGAAACACGGCTTTGGATTTTGTACTTTCCATGTTTCAAAAAGCACGAGCAGGATCTCAAAAAGTTACTGTGGTTCCTAGTATCACAGCCAATGTGCGTCAGATGCTAGGTAATGGATTAATGTTAGGTTCAAATGCAAACTTAGGTGCAGATAATGTGAGCCTAGCTCTTAGAACACAACTAGCTAGATATGCAGATTTAGAAGACGAAGGTTTGGTACGTGTCGCTAGAAAACTTTCTGCTGCGGGAGTAGCTGATGAAAGTGTTATTATCAGAACACTTCAAGAATATAGAGAAGCAGGGAAAGAATTTGGTTTTCTAGAAGTCCCCAATAGACTTTTTGATAAAGCAGGAGACATTCTTGGGATGCGCTACTTCGAAAAGTTTTACTCTGGCACAGATACAGTGGCTAAAGGAGCCGCTTTGTTTGGGGAAGAGGGGAAGCTCTTAGACGTATTCAATGCAGCAAGGATACCAGAAACTGAACCGTCTATCCACAAAGCGTTTGTAGAGAACAAACTGTTCAGTGGTGCAGGTTTAGAAGCATCACTAGGTGCAGGTAAGCGGAAGTCTTTTGAAAAACTTACTCCTGTAGAGTTACAGGCAGCGGAAGTTGTTAAAGATACAATGCCCACTTACAGCAGGATTGTAGAGGCAGCTAAGTTTGTAGACAAGATTCCAATAGTTGGTAACTTTACATCTTTCGCAGCGGAGAACACACGAAACGCTTTTAATACTGTTACTCGTGGTTTTCGTGAAATGGGTTTTGAAATATCTCCTGCTCTTCGTCAAGAACTTTTAACAAGTGGCTACACAGAGAAACAAATCTCTGCGTTTGAAAGAGGGATTCGTGGCAATGGGGCACAACGTGTAGCTGCCTTTGCAGCGGTCAATAGTATTCTTCCAAAGCAACTTGTGAAGATGTCCATGAGGGCAAACGGTTTGAGTGAAGAAGAATATCAAGCGATTCTTGAATCTTCTGTGCCTGATTATTTAAAAGAAGCAGGTCATGACATCATGATCCTAGACACTTATGGTCCAGGTCGTTACCAAGCGATTGATTTAAGCTATACTTTTCCATATGCCTACCTTTCTGACGTAGCAAATGCTGCGGTGTCTACTTATCAAAAAGAAGGGAAACTTGGTAAGGGAGCCATTGAATCAGGGGCAAAAGCCGCATTAAATGGTTTGTATAGATTTGGTGAGCCATTTTCACAAGAAACAATGGTCTTTGAACGTATTATGGACGTTATGCCTGAAGACTTTCCTGGTGGTCGTGGAGGATCAACAAAAGCTTTTGGTACGGTATATAAACCAGTTAATAAAGGTGGCACAGATGACGGGTGGGACATTGCTAGAAAATCTGCGTTTCACATATTTGGTGGGTTCACCCCTGAGTACACCCGTTTGGTTTTGACCGAAAAGAACGGAGACGTTAAATTTGGTAGGTTAAGCAAAACAGTTTTTGGCATGGAATCAAAACAAGGTGTCAAAGGACAATACCACGATCCATATGTTGAGGCCATGCGTTTGGTTTCTGGTTTTACGCCCATGGAACTTGATTCTCGAACCGCTCTTGAGTTTGCAGGTAAAGAATATGCAGGAAACCGTTCTGGTGCTCGTGGCGTTGCTAACTCTATTCTTGGTAACATGGAAGCTAGTGAAAGTCAGATTATAAACAGGTGGACTGATTATTTAGACGCTCTGTATAAAGAACAAAGTAGATTATATTTTGAAATTCAAAACATGAAGCTACTTGGATTAGATAACAGAGAGATTCGTCAACAACTTGTTCGAGACGCTAAAATAGGTTCGTTAGAGGCAGGTAGAATTATCAAGGGTGAATTTGCCCCCGGTAGGGCCACAGTTGATACGATTTCAGCAATGAAACAAGAAATAAAAACAGAGGGCGGTGTCCGAAGAACTCCTTTGACTCCCAAATTAATAGGAGAATTAAATCGTATTTCAAAAGAACGGGCTAACGCACCTTTGAAATATGAGCCTCCACTTCCCCCAGGTGCTGTTTCAATCGAAGAATCCAGTGCCGCACCAGTGATTCAAGAAAACACAGTGCCAATCATGCCTACTGCCATGGTTAATCCTGTTCCCGCTCCTGCTCCTGCGGCCCCACCCGTTTCCACTCTCTCGGCACAAGTAGATCCCACACTTCTAGGTGGGGATCCCGCAACACAAGCCTTGGCTAAGTCTTTAGGAAGAGTATAAATCTTCTTCTTGCTTCGGGTAAAAAACTAGAACAAGAGATCCACAGTCTGGGCAGGAAAGATTTGTCTCCATGAGATATTCTTCAGACATGTAGTTATCGTCATCAATGTCATGGTCTCCTCCCCATATGAGAGAAGCGTTACAGTGCCAACATTTCATCCTTTGATACCGCCCCAGTCATCAGCATATTCTTCATCTACCTTAGAGGGGACTTTCAAGACATCCGACAACCCGTTTTCCATTATGTCCTTGATGCGTCGCGCTTGATCGTCGCCCTCTACTGAAAAGCATAACTCATCGTGCACCGTAAGCAAGGGAATTAATCCATCGTTGTAGCAATCAACCATAGCTTTCTTGGTCTGGTCGGCTGCTGAACCTTGGATCAGTTTGTTTAACGCCTTGTAAGTAAACGCTCTTTTCAATCGATTAACACCTCCATATTTCTTGTTGGCCTCTTCCAACGTCAACGGTTGGTTGTAACCAAAACCTTTTGGCTCCCACTTATCAAACCGACACACCCTTCCGAGCAGCGTTCGTATCTGTCCGAACTCCTCGGCTCTTTGACTAGCAACCTTTGCCAGTTGTCGAACAAACGGAACCTTTTGCTCGTGCGTTGTCAGCAACATTGCCGCTTCACTCTCAGAGATCCCTAGCTGCGCGGCTAGTTTACCCTTGCCCATTCCATACATAATCCCAAGGTTTACCACTTTGGCTTCCTTACGGTTGATCCCTGCAATGTCTGCCACCATCTGGTGTAGATCAACATCTCCCTTGTGATACTCCTCGACAATCGTATCGACAATCGGGTGTCGCATGGCATCAGGCATGGACGAGGCGAAGTGCACCAGTAACCTTGGTTCTTGGCTCGAGTAATCAAACGATCCCCACTTGGTCCCTTCTTCTGGCAAGAACAGTCCACGGATCATGGTCTTGATGTCTGGGTCTCGTGCAGGGATTTGCTGTAGGTTTGGGTTCGATGACGAAAACCTACCAGTGACCGTGCCTCCATCGTCGGAACGTAGCTGATGAAACTCTGTATAGATACGTCCCTTGTGCTCGTGCCGTAGGATCGAGTCCACAAATGTACCACTGGCTTTGTCAAACTCGCGCAGCTTCACAATCATCTGTGCCACTTCATGTGGATGTGAACTTAAATACTGTTTGGTAAACGATGGCACAGGCTTTTCTGATTGTGTCATTGGATAACTGAGGTTCAGAGAATCAAATACTTTTGCCACGGACGCACTGGCCCATGGTTCTAGGTCCACACTGGTACGACGTTTGATCTCGTCCTTCAGTTCTTGGACCTTGATCCCTAGCTCTTTCTTCACACGATCCGCTTTATCCAGATCCACACGGACACCATTTCCTCGCATCTTGACCATTAAAGGGATCAGGCTAGTTTCCAGATGGAAGATGTGGTGCAGATCTTGCTCGTTGATCTCGCTCCTCATACGATCCCACAATCGTAACGTTAACGAGGCATCCTGTTCTGCGTAGTCACCTACATATTTTGCAGGAAGCCGCCACATCTCACCCTTTGGATCGATGCCCCAGTCTTTTGCTGCTGCACGTAAAACTCTCTCGCTCTTGCGTTCACCTACATAATCCTTGCCCAAGTTGTTCAAGCTATACGAAAACCTGTTCTCGTCCACGAGAGGCGCAGCCACCATCGTATCGATGATCCGTCCTTGCACCTCGATCCCCTCTGCCAACAACCAACCGACATCATACGTTGCATTGTGAAACAACTTGTCGATGTGTGGCGTTGCCATCTGTTTCTTGAGCCACTTGAGAGTAAACTTCGGGTCCATATTCTGACCATGCTCATGACGGATAGGGAAGTACCAAGACCGATCCCCCGCAGCGACTGCAATCCCCACGATAAAACCATCCTTGCGAGGCCATCCTGGACCCATGGTCGTGAGGTTTGGATCTCTGGTCTCCAGATCTACTGCAATAGTTTTGTACTGCGTCAGGTCTGGATACTCCGCAGGACAACTCCAATCTGGTTCTGGATTGTCCATCTCCATACGTTCCAAGAACGCTATGGTTTTTTTGTCTGCTTTGCTTCTTGCCATCTAACATGCTCCGCTAATTCTGCGATTAGTGCTGTGAAATGATCTGGGTGGATCTTTGCTATTAGCTCTCCCTTGTCCCAGACATACAGCCCATCGTCTCTTACTGCCCAATAAAAATCCCACTTAGAACTCATACTTATGTCTCCCCGGTGGGTCGATAATATGTAGACTTTGTTTTGATCTTGTTATTCCTACATACATGCAACGGTGCTCGTCATCAGGAGTCTTAGTATTACTAAGATCACAAATCGGAGGCACAGAAGTATATACCGCACAGTTATCATCTTCTCCACCCTTCATACTGTGAAAAGTCGATAACTTGATACGAGGCTTTGAGGTAACATCCTCACCCCTGCGGACCAACGCTTCTATATATAATCTTTCTTCTTCCCCGAACCTTGCAACATCGAACGCATCTCTGCCCTTTTCTGCCACCATACCGTACTGATCTATGAGATCATCCCACGTCAGACACGCATCAGGTGCAGCCGCATCGAGAAGCTTTGTAGCCCCATGCTTTACGACCTTGTCATCTCCACGCTTCTTGACGTGCTTGTACAGTTCTCGAACCAAACCAAGCTCGACACCCTCACCACCTTGTAGCCTGTGCCATACTTCCATGGCTTGTGCAGCTTTTTGGTTCACGCTGCTGTTGCCCTTGAAAGAATACAGGTAGCCTTGTTCTCGGAGACGATCTCCCCATTGTCGAACCAAGTTGTTTGTTCGAGCCATCAAGGTCCACGAACCATGGTCCAAGTCCAATTCATCTGGGTGATAATGCCAACCTATCTCGCCCTCTTCTTCTGTAGGATGAAACAGCTTATCTCTCCGAAGTTCGATACGCTTGACGATATCCTGTGATAACGTGTGTACTTTCTGTGGCATACGAAAGCTCTGGGATAGCACCCGAACATTGCTCGAGGATTCCAAGAAGTATCGAATATCCACACCTGTCCATCTGTGTATGGCTTGATCGTCATCTCCTGCGATAATCACACGATCCGCATTTGGTGCGATCTTTTTGACCATCTCCCACTGCAATGGCGTCAGGTCTTGTGCCTCATCGATAATCAACAGGTCCAGATGTGGAGGGTTGCCTGATCTGATGTACACCTCGATCTGATCTACAAAGTCGATCTTATTCATCTTCGACTTGTACAAAGAAAACTCCTTCTGGATCCGACGCAGGATATTGAAGTCCTTGCTCCAGTCTTCTGTCTCGTTGAACTCTGTCTCGACAGGGACCATGCGATACCTCGCTCGATCAATCATGCGGACGTAAGCATCTCCCTTTTGAAACTCTTGTTCTGGAGGAAGTAAAACACCATCGTCAGGATTGACGCGAGTAGCTCCAGAGAATGTCATGCCCACCTCTCTACCGAGAACGCCCCAGTCTTCAGCAGCCATCATGTCCTCGGAACTTGCTCCTATACCGTTGAAGCCCCACGAGTGTAGAGTACGAAACCATGGCAGTTGCTTCTGGTCGAGTCCGAACTGTGTACACGCTCGTTCTATAGCCTCGTGAATAGCCTTTTTAGTAAAGGACACATAACCAATGCGGTCAGGTGCTATCCCCTTTGCAAGGGCTTCCTCGACCTCCTTGATCAAGGTGTAGGTCTTGCCTGTTCCCGGGGGACCGAAGATCAACTCCGAATTAGGAATCATCTTTTTGCACACCCTTCGGACGAGCCTCGAGCCAGTTCAGCACATCGGTCATGTACCAACGAACAGCACTACGTTTTCCTTCTTCTTGTCCCAGAACCACAGGCTCGGGAAACTTTCCTTCATCAACCCACCTGTACACGGTGGCTTTCGAGATACTCAACAACGAACACACGTCCTTGAGCCTCATTAACTGCGGACTATCCGCATCAGAATGGGATATCATATTTTTCTCCTTTGATATCGATATCTACGTCTAAGTTTTCAAACACAGGAACCCACCACACCCTTGTGGTGCTACGCTTACCATCTTCTTTGGTGTAGTTGAGCTTCCCATGACACTCCTGCCCCTCGTTCAAACGCTGAATGTGTTCTTGTATTCGCCCAGTTGTGAAGTGGGTGAAATCATTGTTGCGTAAGAACTTCTCCAATGCATCGATACGAAACATTGTCTTCCCCTTGTCGGTCCATGGTTTCCCAGACAAAACTTCTTCTGGTGCCACGGCTCTGATATGGCTTGTACAGAATTTACGCAGCAGGTTTTCAAACTGCCCTGCCCTTGTAAGCTCTGGTGCCACCTCTTGTTTTGTCGCTGTATTCAACATGCCATTGATCAACTGCTGCCAGTCTCCACGCTTCGGAACTGGAGGCATCATGTCCAACTGTTCCATACATGCCTTTTGCCATAGCGTTGGGTTCTGTAGTTGATCTGTCGAAAGCGTCAGGCTCTTCCCTTCCACGCTCATGAAATAAAGTCTCGGTTCGGAGAGCATGATAGTAATACCACTGATCTGAGCTTGATCCTCGGTGCTCGAACCTATGCCATACTTCTGCATCTTGCACTTGGCCTTGTTGCAGTAGTCTCTCAAAGGAGTTTGGTTGCACTGGTAAAAGTACCCATCCTTTTTCTTCAACGACTTCTGTTGATCGACGATCTCTTTCGATCCCAACGGCGGATCACAAAGCAGCCTGTTGTATTCTTCGTGATGCTCTTCCCAATCATCAGGCCACTTGTTCTTACAGTACACACCGATATTGAACATAACAATGTTTCTGTTTTCTGTGACTTTGCCCATCGACGCAAGGATCTGCAAACAAATGGGGCCATCCTCAAAGTATTCTCGAGACCCACTGAAATCAATCTCCTGTAGAGCAGCCATCGAAACTCGGGTCTTCTCCACCAGTTTAAGAAAGTCCTCGACCTCGAGAGCTTCTACCTTCGTGTCATATGCAAACCGTGTAGGCATCTCGGAGTTGAAGTATGGAATGTTAATCCCATTGCCGACTTCCCCATCCTTGTCGTTTATTATCTCCTGTGCAGGGAACAACTCACCTGATCCACTGAAGCCCAACGCTGACCGCATCTCGGTCAATAACTCTCGAACCAACGCACAGGATTCCCAGTCATCAAGAAACAAATACAAATGTGCACCACCAGATTTTGATCGACAGTGGATGAGCGGTAACTTCAACCGCTGAATATTAGCTTGTAAGGACTTGTGGTCTAGATCGTAAACATCGATGTCTATAACGCCAAACTTGCAGACATTACCAGAAGTAATCGGCACAACGCCAACGCCTGTGTCTCCATCGAGGTGAGCTTGCATGATGTCTTCTGTGACCTGACCGTGAACAGTACGATACTCGGCCTCAGTCTTACCCTTGTGACCCTTCCCTTTAACTCTAGTAACAAGATACCCAGTCTTCGATCCCTCGAAAGCAGACATCATCTTCTTTGCTACAGACATTATAAACTCCCAAATAAAAGATGGGGGGTTAAGTCGGACGCGGTCCGGACACGGTCACACAAAACCCCTACCCCCCATCAAAGCTGCTTAGAACGGAATGTCGTCCGTGCTAGGTGAAGAAGATTGGGTGGACCCTTCTTCAGGAGCAGCTTTAACCTCTCCTGCGGCAACGCTGTCGCGGAAAGATTTCGCCTCGAGGAGTATGTCCCTGTTATCGACCAAGCCTACCTTCTCAATCTGGTAGTTGGCCCATGAACCTTGGTCATTGCTTTCCTCGGTAGTTGTCAGCTTCCAAGCTGTAGCAAACACAGGCGGAGTAATCAATTGTCCTGTCTTTGGATGCGGTATCTTCTGCATCGCAATCTGTGTCTTCCATCTACGGCTGACCTTGAGTTGTGTAGACTTCATGTCCACGACAACTGGTTGGAATGATCCGTCAGCACCAAGCAACAGACAATAGTGTTGGTCAGATTTAACCAACTCATTACCTGTCGGTAAGATCTCCTTCGCACCTTGGCGCTCTGTTCTTGTGAGCACTGGATCGTTGGCAGGGATCTCACCACGGAAACCACCACCTTGTTCACGAGGAGTGAACTCGAGATACTTGGTTGTCTGATAGCAGGGCACAATAGTCACGCCCTCTTCGCCATCCCAGTATTCGTTTGTGACTGTATTGAACATGTCACCAGAAGCAGCACCATCGATGTGCTCTGGTTTCTTTTTGTTCAACTGTGGGGACAGAGCCTGTAGCACACGCAAGAACGGTATTTGCATTTCACTGCTGTCAAATGCTGCGCCCTCTCCTGCGAACTCTAAGATGTCATCCATTAAATCGGTGCTTACTTCCACACCCTTTGCTTTTGCAACTGCGTTAGCCATTATGCTTTCCTCCGTATTTGTGCTGCGTTTGCGATAAATGCCCCGAACATATCGAGGTCGATTGGTTTTCCATCCGTCACACGTTCTTTGACGAACGCTTTCAGTGTCGATGGATGTACATGGGTCTTGGTCTTCGGATCAAACCCACGTTCTTTC